>Ga0208886_100050_pt1 | contig 79665 bp, 77 predicted proteins | sample LakWasM105_HOW12_2_FD_183923 | JGI IMG/M metagenome (GOLD analysis project Ga0208886, IMG submission 183923) | Freshwater sediment methanotrophic microbial communities from Lake Washington under simulated oxygen tension - Sediment Metagenome... | ecosystem: Environmental > Aquatic > Freshwater >... | reverse complement strand
AGAAGGGGCTCCTGCCCCTCTGCTGACGCGCGGCATCCCTGCCGCGCCCCTAACGGGCTGTTCTCGATAAAAGCTCCGGTGCTCGGCGCGGCAAACGGGAGAAATACTATCCGTGCGTAACATCAGTTATGTAATAGCTAAGGAGTTTTTACCACGAAGGGCACGAAGTTTTATGTTTCATTCTTCGTGATGTTTTTATACGGCTTAGATAACACATCAATGATTAATTCGGTTAATGTCGTTTAAGCGAATATCTACAAAATATCTGAAGCGTAATCGGCTAAGCGTGAGCGTTCCCCGCGCCGCAAGGTAATATGAGCTCCATGCGGCCAGGTTTTAAAACGGTCTACAACATAAGTCAATCCCGAGGTTGTCGCCGTTAAATAAGGTGTGTCGATCTGCGACAGGTTGCCGATACAGATGATTTTTGTCCCGGGGCCTGCCCGTGTTATCAATGTTTTCATCTGTTTCGAGGTCAGGTTTTGAGCCTCATCAATGATCAGGTAGCGATTGAGGAATGTCCGTCCGCGCATGAAGTTAAGCGACCTGATTTTGACCCGGTTCATAATGATGTTGCTGGTTGCGCTTTGCTCCCATTCACCGTGCTCCGCATTACTGCCCAGCAATTCAAGGTTATCGATTAATGCGCCCATCCACGGCGCCATTTTTTCTTCTTCCGTACCGGGCAAAAAGCCTATGTCTTCACCGACCGGGACGGTTTCACGGGTCATGATGATTTCCTGGTAAGCTTTGTTCTCCAGGGTCAAGGTAAGTCCTGCGGCCAGCGCTAACAGGGTTTTTCCGGTGCCCGCCGTACCCAGTAAGGTGACAAAATCAATGTTGGGATCCAACAAAACATTGAGGGCAAAGTTTTGTTCCCGGTTTTTCGCCGTTATGCCCCAGACATTGTTGTGTTTTGCGCGATAATCCTTGGCCAGTTCCAATACAGCAATTTGTCCGTCGCAAGATCTGACGATGGCTTCAAAATTGGATTCATCTTCTATGTACAAGTATTGGTTGGGATACCATTCGGTTACTATGGGGTCTTCCAGTTTGTAGAAAGTGCGGTTTTTTTCCTGCCAGGATTCCATTTTGGTGCCGTGTACCGTCCAGAAATCCTTTTCCAACGCCATTGCACCGCTGTATAACAAATCAATGTCATCGAGGGTCTGGTCGTTATGGTAGTCTTCCGCAAGCAACTCCAATGTCGCTGCCTTGATGCGCATGTTAATGTCTTTTGACACCAGAATAACGGTGGTGTCAGGCAGTTCCTTAGTGAGCGCCAGGACGATTCTGAGTATGGAGTTGTCGGCAAGGGTGCCGGGCATGCTTTCCGGCAGCAGTGCGGTCATGGCGCTGGTCTGGAAATATAAGCGTCCGCCGTCAGTTGTTTCGGCTTTCGGGCCGTGTTTTATGCTCGACAACGGTAAGCCGTCGTTGATGGTTTGCTGGTTGGCGTCGCAGATTAATTCATCCAGAAACCGACTGACCTGTCTTACATTGCGCGCCAGTTCGGTTAGGCCTTTTTTCGCATGATCGAGTTCTTCCAGAACAATCATGGGGATAAAAAGGTCATGTTCCTTAAAACGGAAGATGGATGCCGGATCGTGCATCAGCACGTTGGTGTCCAGGACAAACAGTTTTTTACCCGGCGATGATTGAATGTTCATGGTTAGTTGCCGGTGAGTTCGTGTAAGGCTTGCAGCACTTCTTCACAATGGCTTTTGACTTTTACTTTGCGCCATTCATGGACAAGTACGCCCTGGGGATTGATCAGAAAGGTGCTGCGTTCGATGCCTCGAACCTGCTTGCCGTACATGTTTTTCATTTTGATCACGTCAAACAGCTGACACAGCTTTTCATCCGAGTCTGAAAGCAGGTCAAAAGGGAATTCCTGTTTGCATTTAAAGCCTTCGTGAACGCGGACGGTATCACGGGATACGCCTACTATGACGGCGTTGAGTGCGGTGAATTTTTCGATGTTATCGCGAAAACTTTGGCCTTCCTGAGTACAACCGGGCGTATTGTCTTTTGGGTAAAAGTAAATAATAAGGTATTTACCTTGGTAGTCGCTTAGTTTTACCGTTTTATCGCCGGTAGATGAAGCCTCAAAATCGGGGACAGCGTTGCCGAGAGTTATCATTATTAAGTCTATCGTTTTATGGGTTCAAGAATGGCATCTATATTTAACTGATCGCAGAAATCCAGAAACTCTTCGCGTAGCGATAGCAGGTGAAGTTGCGGCGGGATCAAAATCACAAACTTGGTTGAGAATACTGAAGTTTGGATATAGGGCGCCTGATAACAGCTGCCGGTTATTTCCTCAATATCTATTTCCCGGTCAAACAGAAAGGAAGTTATCGATTCTGTGACGTTATCGCGGTCCAGGGATATTGTTTCCAATGAGTAGGGAACGCACTCTTTGATCTTGTCTTTTTGATCGGGCCGTAAGGTATGAATTTTGATGTCCAGTCGTCTCTGGATAATATCCAGAGTGCTTTCAAATTTAGCAATTTGATTCCAATTTCCCTGAATAAGCAGGTATGCCGCAGTGGATTGAGCAAGACGGGATGAGCGTATTTCCAAAATATTACATTTACAGTCGCGCACGGCGGGTAATATTTCGGCAATAAATTTAATCTGATGGTTGCCTAAGGCAGTGATGGCTAGTTGCATTTTGTTTCTTAAAAGTTTTTTTTGGAAGTTTAGCATCAAATGGGTGAAACTTGATGAACATTAAGTTTATTTGGGATTAAAATGATTAAAATTGTTTTTCTGCCTATAAATACTGAATGCTACATTTAAACTTTGTGGTTATCTTACAACTCATTACTGAGCCTGAATATGCCTGATTCAATAGATAAAAAATTAAAAGAAAAACACGATAATCTCGATGATGATTTGGATGCCATGCTCGATGAAGCGGAATCTTCTCTTCTCCCGATGAATGAGTTTCAGGATGATGACGATACTCTTGATAGATTGTTAATGAATGCCGGTTTTGATTCAGATGATGCGTTAATGCGATCAGAGGCGAAAGAGGATATAAGTCTGCATGATGAGTTGGATGACTTGCTGGGTTTTGACGACTTTGGCGATGATTTCAACGAGCCGAAAAAAACGCAGGCGGTTGTGGAGTTAGAGCAAACGGTAGATGATTCATCTCTTGTTCCGTCAAGTGAGCGTCAAGATGACGAAGATGCGCTTGATAGGTTGCTGATGAATGCGGGATTGGATGCGGATGATGCGCCAATGCAAGCAACCGGGCATGATGATATTAGTGCAGTTGAAGAGTTGGACGACTTTTCTGATTTTTCCGATTTTAGTGATTTTAATGAACCGGACATGGTTCGACAGGACTCGCCGCGAACGGTGGCAACGGAAGACGTTGCTGAGCCTGAATTGGCTGCGGGGAGTTTATCCGCGCTTGCTGATGATATTGACGAATCGGATGTGATTCATGAGGTTGAAGCGTCGGCTCCGGCTTTGGCGGAAATTGAAGACTCAGATGTGGAAGATGATGTCGATACGGATAAGGAACTCGATGTTTTTTCAGATTTTAGTGATTTCACTGAACCGGACATCCTCCCGGTAGTAGAAGTTGATGAGCCTGAACAAGTTATAGAAAGTTTATCTGCGCATGTCGATGATGTCGGCCTGTCGGATGAAATTGATGATTTTTTCAGTCTTAGTGATGATTTTGATGAATCGGATATGATTCAGGATGATGAGGCCGACGTACCGGTTCAGGCTGAAACGGATTTAATCGGGGCCAATCAACAGCCGCAGACAGTAGGTGAACAATCCTCCGATGATGAAGATGCCGTTGGGCTGTCGGATGAAATTGATGATTTCTCCGGTTTTAGTGCTGATTTTGACGAATTGGATATGATTCAGGATGATGAGGCTGACGTACCGGTTCAGGCTGAAACGGATTTAATCGGATCCAATCAAGAGTCGCAAATAGTAGTTGAGCAACCCTCCGATGAGGCGTTGGATGAAGTCGATGAATTCTCCGGCTTTGGTGATGATTTTGATATATCGGATATGATTCAGGATGATGGGGCTGCAGCATCGGTTCCGATTGAAGCGGATTTAATCTCATCCAATCAAGAACAGCAGGCAGCAATTGAGGAGTCGTTTAATGAGTTGCTGAATGATGAAAGTGGCCTTGACAGTTTACTCATGGATTCCGGTTTTGATGCAGAGGATGTGTTAGAGCAAACTGCCGGGAAGAAAGATGCGTTTGGCGATGATGCGGATTTGAGCGAAATTGATGATTTTTTTCAATTGGATGAGGTGAGTGATGACTTTTCCAATGAGACAGAGGCAGATCAGTTAGCAGAAACTGAACAATCGATTCAAGATGACGATGATTTTCTTTTGCCTGATTTTGATATTACCGCCGACATGGAAATATCCGATATGGGGGGGGGCTCAGGAATTAAAGAAGATGATTTAGCCGATGCCTTTGGTGACACCGATTTCTTGAACGAAGATGAAGCTGTGCAGGCTCTTAACGCGGGAGCTGACGAAGCAATAGCCGAATCCCAGCCGAAACAAGCTGCCGACACCGCTATAGAAGATTCTGAAAATGTAAAATTGAGTCCATTTGAATTTGAACAGGAAGATATTAAAAAGAAGCTGGACGATGCTGAAAATAAAGTAAAAAAAGCAAAGCTTTTTAGTTACGCAGCATTGGGATTTGGCGCTGTTGCGTTAAGTGCGGCAGCTGGATTGGGTGTAATGACTTACGGTGCAAAAGCTGAAGTTTCAAAATTAACTGAACAGGTTTCAACGCTTGAGGCAAACCTGGCAAAGACTGCTGAAAATAACCCTAATGAAGAAATTAACGCAGTGATGAGTTCTGTTGTGCAGTTGAATCATCAGGTCTATGGTTTTATAACGGAGCTCAAAGGAAATCCCCAGATTCCTGTTGATTTATTAAACAACAATGTGTCCGATATTGTGGCTAAACAGGGCATGGTAAGCAAGGCGCTTGACATGTTACAGGTCAAAATGGGGGCGGAAGGAAAGATGCCTTTGGAGTCATTGGTTACCGAACCTCACAAGGCTGAAGCTGTGCATGAGTCCGCACCGGCTAAAGAAGGAAAGATTGCACCGGTCAAAACCGGAACAGCGCCGGAACAGGCGCCTACCAAGCCGACCAAAGAGGAAGTGGCGCACGAACACGTATCAACCAAGGAGGAAGCTGCGCATGAGATTGCACCGACCAAAGAAAGAGCCAAGCATGAAGTTGCGCCTGCTAAAGTAGAGGCTGTGCCTGAAACCGCGCCTGCCAAAGTCAAAGCTCAGCCTGAAGCGGTACCGGCCACACCAATAACACCGCCGAAAGCTGTTGTTAAAGAGGAATCTGTAAAGCCAAGCAAGCAAACAACTGCTGCTGCAAAGTGGGGGGTAAATCTGGTGGCATTTAAACAGGAATGGTTTGCCAAAAGCAAAGCGGCTGAATTTGCACGGCTGGGTGTTTTTGCCGAAGTAATCCCGGTCCATGAAAAGAATACAACGATGTACCGGTTGCGAGTCGGGGGCTTTAAAAGCAAAGCGGACGCGTTTTCCAATACGGATAGGATAAAAAAGACACTGAATTTGGATTCAGTTTGGGTAAGTGATAACTAGAGCTAATGCCGGCTGTGAGAGAGAAAAAATTGGTTGTAGCGGTGTCATCCAGAGCGTTATTCAATCTGGATGAATCGCATGCGATATTTGAAACGCAAGGTCGGGAAGCCTTTTGCCGTTATCAAATAGAACATGAAGATGAAACTTTGGAACCGGGTTACGGCTTTGCCCTGGTTAAAAAATTTTTGAGCTTAAATGACAGCTGCCCCGATGATCCTCTGGTTGAAATTATTCTGTTATCACAAAATAGCGCGGATACGGGGTTAAGGATTTTCAATTCCATTGCTCATTATCAGCTGAATATTATCCGCGCGGCATTTACCAGCGGCGCATCTCCGTACGGATACATTCCTGCATTCGGTGCGCATCTGTTTTTATCGACCAATGCCGATGATGTCGCCAAGGCGCTGGGTGCGGGTTTTGCGGCAGCGACCATTCTTTGCGGACCTTCCATGACGCATCGTTCCGATCAGCTGCGTATCGCTTTTGATGGTGATTCGGTATTGTTTTCCGATGAGTCTGAGCGGATTTATCAGCAGCGAGGCCTGGATGTGTTTACCGAAAATGAGCGTAACGAAGCCAAAAAACCTTTGCCGGGAGGACCCTTTAAAGACTTTTTAAGCGCCTTGCATCATATTCAAACGCAGTTCGATCCTCAATCGTCCCCGATAAGAACCGCATTGGTGACCGCTCGAGCGGCTCCGGCTCATGAGCGGGTAGTCAGGACGCTAAGAGATTGGGGTATTCGTATCGATGAAGCGCTGTTTTTGGGAGGCATAGACAAGGGCGCTTTTTTGAAGGCGTTCGGTGCGGATATTTTCTTTGATGATCAAAAAGGTCATTGCGAGTCTGCCGCCCGGCACGTCGCCGCTGCGCATGTGCCGCATGGCATCACTAATCGGAAAGACTAAGTTATAACTGATGTTGCGCAATAAATAAGAAATTTTCACCACGAAGACACGAAGGACACGAAGAAAAATATAAAACTTCGTGCTCTTTGTGTCTTCGTGGTGTTTTTTGTGACTTATCAGTTATGAAATAGTCTGTTTTGATGTCCCCCCGGCCTGTTCTTTAACCAGCTTTGGAACCAGATAGCCGGGCAGGGCGGCTTGAACTTGGCGCATAAGCGCCAGAGCTTCGGCTTCAGAAACTTCAAAATGTCCCGTCCCCGTCGCTTTGTCCAATAAATGCAAATAATAGGGGGTAATGCCGTGGCTGAACAATTGTTCGTTCAGCTCACCTAGAACTTCCGCATTGTCATTGACGCCTCTTAACAGCACGGATTGATTAAATAAGGTGATGCCTGAGTTTTTCAGCGAGGCGCAGGCGGCAATAACCCGGTCACTGATCTCATTAGCATGGTTGCAATGCACGATGATGATTATTTGTTTTGGGCTTTGGGTCAGGGTGTTAATGAACTCATCGGTTATTCGGGCAGGCAGAACGATAGGCAGTCGGCTGTGTATTCGGATGCGTTTCAGATGCTTAATAGCGTCCAGTTGCCGAATAAGCCGAGTTAGTCTCGAATCGCTTAGCAGTAAAGGGTCGCCGCCGCTTAAAATAACTTCCGAGATACTCGGATCGTCTTGTATGGCTTGAATGGCAGCGTCTTCTTTTTGTTTGCTAAGTTGTAAATCAGCGTACGGAAAATTACGACGGAAACAATACCGGCAATTGATAGCGCAACTGCCGGTATTGATAAACAAAACCCGGCCATGATATTTGTGTAAAACCCCGACCTGGGTGGCTGCCGCGAGATCGCCGACAGGGTCATTGCTAAAACCCGGATAGGCGAACAGTTCCTCCTTAATAGGCAATACCTGGCGTAATAAAGGGTCATGCGGATTGCCTTTTTTCATGCAGGCGGCAAAACTTAATGGGACGCGTAAAGGGAAATTTTCTGCAGCAATATCTGAAACCGGCAAGTCATCCGGCGATAAGTGCAGGTAACGGCAAAGGTCTTCAATATTATTAAAAGCTTCGGCAAGTTGTTGTTGCCAGTTTTTAGTAAAGTGCTGGATTTCGGACTGTGGCTCGGGCATGGGAGGTTATTTAAAGTTTCTATCGGTTGTTGCCTCTATTATAATGGTTAAGTTTTACATTGTTTGTCATCTTTGAGGATAAAATGGCCAGTTATAGTACTAATGAGTTTAAAGCCGGGTTAAAAGTTATGTTGGATAACGATCCCTGTGCAATTATTGAAAATGAATTCGTAAAACCGGGAAAAGGTCAAGCCTTTAACCGGGTAAAAATCAGGAACTTGAAAACTGGCCGGGTGATTGAAAGAACCTTTAAGTCGGGCGAGTCGCTTGAAGGCGCCGATGTTGTCGATGTCGAGATGCAATATCTCTATAACGACGGTCAATTCAGGCATTTTATGGTGCCGGATACTTTTGAGCAGTATCAGACTGATGAAAAAATTGTGGGTGAGGCCGGTAAATGGCTTAAAGATCAGGATACCTGTACGGTAACCTTGTGGAATGATGCGCCTCTTGCGATCTCGCCGCCCAATTTTGTCGATTTGGCAATTACTGAAACTGATCCCGGTGTGCGTGGCGATACTTCGGGCGGCGGCGGTAAACCTGCGACCTTGGAAACTGGTGCGGTAGTCAGGGTGCCGTTGTTTGTGCAAATCGGTGAAGTGATTAAGGTCGATACCCGTACCGGCGAATACGTTTCCCGCGTAAAAGAATAGTGTTGCTTGACTGGCGGCCGACATGCGCCATAGAGCTGATGCGTTTAAGAGCGCAGATGCTGTCCGAGATACGTCGGTTTTTCGCTGAAAGATCGGTGCTGGAGGTGGAGACGCCGCTGCTCAGTCACAGCATCGGAACGGACCCGCAGTTGGCGTTTTTTACAACTGAGTATTGCTTGTCGCCATTGCGGCAAACACTGTTTTTGCAAACATCGCCCGAGTTTGCAATGAAACGGCTACTTGCAGCCGGCAGCGGTTCTATTTACCAGATAGGTAAAGCATTCAGGAACGGCGAGTCGGGGCGCTTCCATAATCCTGAATTTACGATGCTTGAATGGTATCGGGTCGGTTTTACATTGCCTCAATTAATGGATGAAATCGCCGAGCTGATCGCTGGGCTGTTTAGTGGTCAGCCGTTACAAGAAACACAAAGAGTCAGTTATCAGGAGATATTTGGTTCGTTTACCGGCTTGGATCCGTTGGTATTTTTATATCAGGACTACTGTGCTTTTGCTGGAGATTCTGGCTTATCTGAGGCAGTGGCTATTTGCGGACATGACCATGCAGTATGGCTGGATTTTATCTTCAGCCATAAAGTCCAGCCGCATTTGGGCGACAATGCGTTATGTCTGGTTTACGGTTATCCCGCTTGTCAGTCGTCATTAGCAAGAATCAATGAACAGTGTTCGCTGATTACTGACCGAGTTGAATTATTTATCAATGGCATTGAACTGGGTAATGGTTACTATGAGCTGGTTGATGCCGATGAACAGAGCACGCGCTTTGACAAGGAGCTGGTTATCAGGCAACAACAAAAATTAGCTGTTTCCGTTAAAGATAAGCGCCTTGTTTCGGCTCTGGAATCGGGATTGCCGGAATGCTCGGGCGTGGCTATAGGTCTGGATCGGTTATTGATGCTGTTGTCAGGCAGTGAATCTATTGAGGATGTGCTTAGTTTTCCTATTCACAGGGCTTAAGCTCGTTTAAATATTTACTGTGATATAATCCGCCAGATCTTTAACATTGGGCAATGCCGTTTTATTTTTAGACTTCTACATGAAATTAAATACTCTTTCTCGCTTGCTATTGTTATTTCTACTTGTTTCCCAGGCGGTTAAAGGTGATGAAGAGTTTGTTGTAGAGGATATTAAAGTCAAGGGCCTGCAGCGTATCTCTGTAGGTACCGTCTATAACTATCTCCCTGTTAACGTGGGAGAAAAGTTTTCATTGGATAATGTGGCTCCGGCAATCAAAGCGTTATTCAAAACCGGTTTTTTTAAGGATATTTCTCTGGAAAGAGAAGGCTCAACGCTGATTGTTAATGTGGTAGAGCGACCCTCCATCGCAAAAATCATTTTTGAAGGCAATAAAGACCTGAGTAAAGACGACTTGACCAAAGCCTTGAAGAAAATTGGTTTGGCGGAAGGCAAGGTATTCGACCAGCAAGTGCTGGATAAAGTCGAGCAGGAATTGAGCCGCCAATATTTCAGCCATGGTAAATACGGCTTGAAGATCACTACGGATGTGTCCAATCTCACCCGTAACCGGGTTGGTATTCATATCAAGATTTCCGAGGGCAGGGTAGCAAAGATCAAGCAGATCAATGTTGTCGGCAATAACGTTTTTGATGATAAAACGCTGTTGCGCAACCTTGAATTGAATACTTCTAATTTATTGTCGTTCTATACCAAGGACGATCAATACTCCAAACAAAAGTTGCAGGCAGACTTGGAGACTTTACGTTCCTATTACCTGGATCGCGGCTATATCAACTTTAACATCGAGTCCACGCAGGTGGCGATTACCCCGGATAAAAAAGACATTTATGTCACCATCAATGTTAAAGAAGGTGATATTTATAAGCTGGAAAAAGTTAAATTAGCCGGTAATCTGGTGGTTGCTCCTCCAGAGCTTATTAAGTTGGTAAAGGTCGGTCCGGGAGAAACTTTTTCCAGAAAAAACGCTACTGAAACCTCTAAAGCAATTTCCGATCGCTTGGGGGATGACGGCTACGCTTTTGCTAACGTCAACATGGTGCCGGAAATCAACGAAGCCAAAAAAACAGTGGATATGACTTTTTTTGTCGATCCGGGTAAACGCGTTTATGTCAGGCGCATCAACATGAAAGGCAATAGCAAAACCCGTGATGAAGTACTGCGCCGCGAAATGCGACAAATGGAGTCCAGTTGGGCTTCAAGTTCAAAGATTGAGCGGTCGAAAACGCGCCTCGAACGCTTGGGCTATTTCGAAGAGGTGAATGTTGAAACGCCACCGGTTACAGGCACTGCCGACCAGATTGATGTTAATTATTCGGTAGTTGAAAAGCCCTCCGGCAATTTGTCGGCCGGTGTCGGGTTTTCCCAAACCCAGGGGATAGTGTTGAATGCCAATATTGCCCAGGATAACGTTTTCGGCTCGGGCAAGCGGGTGAATGTCGCCTTTAATAATAGTTCTTATGCTACAAGTTATCAGTTTGGTTTTTTTAATCCTTATTTCACCGTGGATGGTGTCAGTCAGGGCTATAACTTGGGCTATACCAAACGGAATGCCGGGCAAGTGAACATCGCCAATTATTCAACCAATGTGATGAATGCAGGGGTGAATTTTGGCATACCGTTGAATGAATTCGACAGTTTGCGTTTTGATGTTGATGCAAAACATACCGAGTTGAGCGCTACCAGTTATTCATCCAATGAAATTTGCGACTTTATCTATGGCAATGACGGCATAGATCAGTGTACAAATAATACAAACACTATCGGCGGAGTTAATACTCGGCCAAAAGTTAAGGCTACAGGCGATACGTTTTTGACACTGTCACCTTCAATTGGCTGGACTCACGATACGCTGAATCGGGCAATCTTCCCGAACAGGGGGGGGCAACAGCGTTTTTCTGCGTTGGCGACAGTTCCCGGCAGCGACCTGGAATTTTATAAAATCGGTTATAAACATCAACTTTATTTTCCATTGGCTAAAGACTTTACGTTCAGGCTGCAAGCCGAAGCGGGCTACGGGGGCGGTTATGGAAAAACAGCCACCTTGCCTTTCTTTGAAAATTATTTCGGCGGCGGCACGGGGTCTATACGCGGCTTCAAGAATAATACGGTGGGTCCGAGAGACTCCAATGGTTATCCGTTTGGCGGCTCCAGTAAAATTATCGGTAATGCCGAATTGTTTTTCCCCGTACCTTTTATGCCGGAGACAAAATCAGTCAGGTTGGGCACCTTTTTGGATGCAGGATCCATTAATAATGGCTTTAAAGCTAACAACTTGAAGTATTCTGTCGGGGTTTCAGGGGAGTGGTTGTCGCCTTTCGGCGCTTTATCCGTCAGTGCTGCGTTACCATTAAATGCCGCTTCTTCCGCAACGGCAGCTGATGGCACTATTACAGGGGATCAAAAACAGATGTTTCAATTCAACTTCGGTCAGAATTTCTAGAAGAAGATGTTTTTGTTGTAGGGGGCTACCGGCCGGTAGCCCCCTACGGTTATAATTTAACGAAATAGCCGTATTTTTAATCATTATTTATTTTAATTTCACCAGAGACCCGTTTAACAATGAAAATGAAAATTGCTTTATTCTTAGGATTGTTGCTTGCTGCTAATGCGAGCTATGCTGATTTAAAAATTGGCTTTGTCAATATACCAGCCGTTCTTGAAAAAGCACCTCAGGCAGAAAAAGCCAAAAAACGCCTGGAACAAGAATTTTCACCGCGAGATAAGCAATTAGTCGCCCAGCAAAAAGAAATCCAAAGCATGGACGAAAGAATGGCCAAAGACGCGGCAGTGATGGGGGAGTCGGCGCGATCCAATCTGGAAAAAGATATTTTAAATAAGAAAAGAGATGCAAAAAGAGCCCAACAGGAGTTTAGCGAGGATTTTAATGCGCGTCGTAATGAAGAATTGGGTAAATTACAACGTCGTATCGTTGAAGCTATTCGTGAAATAGCCAAGGATCAAAATTTTGATTTGTTACTTACCGATGGCGTTATTTATGCCAGTGACAAAATCGACGTAACCAGTCAAGTTCAACAAAAGTTGTCAACCATGCCGGAATAATTACATACGGGTTTTTATTTAATCGCATCGTCATCAACTTTTAAGAGAAGCATCCTCAAATATGTCCATTAAGCTAGATATTTTACAAATACAAGAATTCTTGCCGCATCGTTACCCTTTTTTATTAGTTGATAAGGTTATTGAGTGTGAGCCCGGCGTTAGACTATTGGGAGTGAAAAACGTTACTTATAACGAACCGTTTTTTCAAGGGCATTTTCCACAAAAACCCATTATGCCGGGTGTGTTGATTTTAGAAGCTCTGGCTCAATCTACAGGATTGCTGGCATCGGAAACAGCAGGGGATGAATTGGCCGGGATGATTTATTATCTGGTCGGCATTGATAAGGCCAAGTTTAAAAGACCCGTTGTACCTGGCGATCAATTAATGCTGGAAGCACGATTCCTTAAAAGTAAGCGTAACATCTGGGCATTTGAATGCCGTGCAGAAGTCGATGGCGAGTTCGTCGCAAGCGCCGAAATCAGATGTGCAGCAGTGGTAAATTGATTTGATCGATCCAACAGCGATAGTTGATAGCAAAGCGGAGCTGGCTGATGACGTGTCGGTTGGCCCGTTTTCCGTCATAGGGGCCGGTGTAAAAATCGGCGCCGGTACGGTGATAGGTTCCCACGTTGTTATTAAAGGACCTACTACGATAGGTAAAGATAATCGTATCTATCAATTCACCTCCATCGGCGAAGATCCCCAAGACAAAAAGTATGCGGCTGAAATAACCCAGCTGGAAATCGGCGATAGAAATACGATACGTGAGTACACCTCTATGCACAGAGGGACGAAGCAGGATCGTAGTCTTACCAAGATAGGCAATGACAACCTGTTTATGGCCTATACCCATGTGGCGCATGATTGCATCATTGGCAATCATGTCATTATGGCAAACGGGGCCTCATTGGCCGGGCATGTGCATTTACATAGTCATGCCATCTTGGGTGGATTTACCTTGGTGCATCAGTTTACCCAAATAGGCCAGTACAGCTTTGCTGCGATGGGCAGTGCGATTACCCAGGATATTCCCCCCTTTGTTATGGTCGGTGGCAAGCCTACTAGGCCGCACGGCATAAATTCAGTCGGCATGGAACGTAACGGCATTTCTCCTGAAGACATCAGGTTAATCAGAAAAGCCTACAAGATAATTTACAAGACCAACCTGCGTCTGGAAGATGCCATTGATCAAATGGAAGACTTGGCCGGTGAAAGTAAGGAATTGTCCGATATGGTCAGCTTTTTACGTAATGTAAATCGCGGCATATTGCGCTAGGCGCCGCCTTGGCGTGAGTAAAATCGCGCTTAAATTGCCTCAGGACCGAAAAAGTTATGGATGATGAATTTTCAATAAAAATCCCTCAAGGTTGTATTGTTGCCGGAGTTGACGAAGCAGGCCGTGGACCGCTTGCAGGGCCGGTCTTCGCGGCAGCGGTTATCCTGGATCCGATGCGGCCGATAGCCGGATTGGCCGATTCTAAAATCCTTAGCGAAAGCAAACGGAACAGTCTTTATATCATCATCAAGGAAGCCGCTTTAAGCTGGTCGATTGCCCAAGCCGGCGTTGACGAGATTGATGGACTCAATATTCTTCAGGCGACACTATTGGCAATGCAAAGGGCAGTAGAGGGCTTGAACATCCAGCCTGATGAAGTTTTAGTGGATGGCAACAGGCTCCCTAAATTGTCCATGCCTGCTCAGGCTATCGTTAAAGGGGACAGTAAGGTCCAGGCGATCAGCGCGGCGTCAATATTAGCGAAAGTCGAGCGAGATAAACTGATGGTTGACTATCATCAACAATACCCCGACTTTGCGTTTCATGTGCATAAGGGCTACGGCACCAAACAGCATCTGGCCGAAATCGAACAGTTCGGCTTTTTAGCCGTACACAGAAGAACATTCAACCCGGTAAAAACCATGCTGATACAGCAGGCTAGCTTTTAAGATAACACTAAACGATTAAAAAATTATCACCACGAAGACACGAAGGACACGAAGAATTAAAACTTCGTGTCCTTCGTGTCTTCGTGGTGAATAACAGCTTTTTAATATGTATTCGTACTATCGCAAGGGATCGCCTTAAGCCAACTCAAGCGGCCCTTCATTCATTAACGCGATTTGTTCGCGCAGTTCAATGATCCTGTCCTGCCAATAACGCGGCGTATCAAACCACGGGAATGCCATCGGAAACGCAGGATCATCCCAGCGCCGTGCAATCCACGCCGAATAATGAATCAGGCGCAAAGTACGCAGGGCTTCTATAAGATGCAGTTCTCGGGTATCGAAATCGTAAAAAGTTCGGTAACCGGTTAACAGATGGTTCAATTGCACGGTCATTTCGGCGCGATCCCCGGACAGCAACATCCATAAGTCCTGTATCACAGGTCCCATTCTGCTGTCGTCGAAATCAACAAAATGCGGGCCGTCATCGGTCCATAAAATATTGCCGGGATAACAGTCGCCGTGCAGGCGCAAGGTTTTTACCTTACCGGCACGTTCAAAGCAACGCCTCACGCCATCCAGCGCATGCTCGGTGACACTACGATAAGCTTCGATAAGATCGGCAGGGATGAAATTATTTTCCAGCAGATAAGCTCTGGGTTCATCACCGAAATTGGCGATATCGAGAGTCGGGCGCTCCTTGAAAGGCTTTAAAGCGCCGATGGCATGAATGCGAGCGATAAACCGCCCCATCCATTCCAGCTTTTCGCGGCCCTCAAGCTCAGGTACACGGCCGCCTTGTCTTGGAAAGACGGAAAAGCGGAAACCGTCGGCGTGGATTAAGGTCTGATTATCGCCGAACGGCATTGCCGGTACCACAGGGATTTCAGACTCGAACAATTCCTGAACGAACGCGTGTTCTTCAAGAATGGCGGCAGTCGTCCAGCGCTCGGGTCTGTAGAACTTGGTGACAATAAAAGATGCGTCTGCCATGCCGACCTGGTAGACGCGGTTTTCATAACTATTCAGCGCCAACAGTCGGCCATCGCTATGCAGGCCGATGCTGTCGAGCGCGTTTAAAATGATATCGGGAGTCAGGGCTGAAAAAGGAGTCAGATTAGTATTCATGGGTACCATTGTAACGCCGAATTCAGCCGGGCCGGATTTAATTAATCACACATATCAGTTATTTCACTGGCTAAAATGCATGACTTCACCTTCCTGCATGGTATTGCCGGGTGCAGGGTTGGCATTTTGATATGCGCCGCCGCCCAGTTGTTCATTAATCTGCCGCGCTACATCGACGCCTAAGCTTTTAGACACTTCCGAGACTACCCGGCCGCGACTGGGCACGACACGGCTTCCTCCGGTTACAACACGGACATCCTGCCCTTCGCCGGTAGCGCTAAATGCGGCTTTCACCTCGTAAGTGCGGGTATTGATCAGGCTAAACTCTGCCACCAGCATCAGGCTGAAAGTGTTGGACAGCGTGTCGGTACCGATAATGGGATTAGCTTCGTCGCGAAAATCAAGCTCGCTGACCGTGCCGAACAATACATAATCGGCCCCGGGATAAGCGCCTTTTTTGATGCGGCTGATAATATCGTAGATTTGTTCGCTGCCCTTGGCTGTGTAAGGTTTGGCCTGAGATACCTGGAAACCGCCGGTTTTAAGGATTTCGCCCTTAATATCGCCGACAAATTTACGCAGTTCGCCATATTCGATATAGCTGTAACTGCTTTCGACCTCGGTATAATCAGTCTCCGATTTTCCGCTATACGATGAACGACTCGAAGCTGAGGAGCTTTCGAAACTATCCCGTTCGCGCTCGCTATGGCTGGCTCGCGCCGATGACTTGTTGTGATAATCGACAAGATGAAAATAACCGCTGACCCGCTCGGCATAAGCCAGGTCGGTAACGGCGATTTTGGCCGCTAGTGCGTTGCTCGCCCCAAGCAACGACGACAGCAGGAATAACAAACGTAACGGTTTCATTTGCTATCTCACTAAAACATGGATTTATTGGAAGTCTTGCGTATTTCTTTTTCATCCGCCCATTCCATGGTGCCGGATTCAATATCCACCAGCTGCAAGCTGAATTTGTAATACACGTCTTTGACATCGCCGGCTCGTTTTACGATAGAGGTTATGGTGCCTTCGATGCGGAAATCGGCGCCTTCCATGTTACCCATTTTTTTTGACTTGCTTTTTTTGTACAGGCCGGTTTGATTTTGCCGGGTCAATTCATCGACTTGGGTTTGCATGGCGCTGGTGTCTACCGCAAAGCGCACCATGCCGCTTTTTACGATTTTGGTGCGTATCGAATCGGTGACCGACTTTGTGTCTATGTATTCGCTGGTTCGGTTCTTAACTTCCGCAACGGTCACCAAAGGACGCGATTTTGCAAACAGGGCAGGGGATTGTAATAGCGAGCTGGCCATCGATTCCGCTATGGCTTGCAGGTCGGTAGAGCCGAATTCGTTGGTTAAGGTTTCAACGGCTTTGCTGTCGCCGTACTCGACGTTGCCGGAACTGAGCGTTGGCGATTGCGTTGCACAGCCGCTTAACAGTAGCGCTATCGCAGTGGCTTTGAAGGCATTTGACTTCATGATGTTTGATTTATGCATGGGATTATCTCTCTTAAAGTATGTTGAAGGGCGGCTTCTGGTCGCCTCTACAGAACATTATTATTTTGGGCTATGCCGGAGTGCAAGCTTCGCTTGCGCTTGCAGGCGAAGCCTGCACTCCAGTCGTCAGTTGCATTTACACTTAACGATGGCATAGTCTTATTTTTTTGGGAATCGCTTAAGGCAGGTCACCCGTGTTATCAGGGCTTTGCACAACCAGTCTGAAATCCGTAACCTGAGGCGACGGCGCGACAGCCGATAGCGTTTGTTTCTGATAAGCGTAAACCAGTACGGGCTTCCAGGCTTCTTCACCGCCGACCGCAAAACCGGCGGCATCCAGCCATTTAAAGCGATAGTAAAGTTGTTGGTTATCCGAGTCCGTATTGTTGATCTCGGCCTGCACGGTTAACAGATGATTGCGTTTTACGGCGCGCAGGTCGGTCACTTGCAGATACGACATTTCACTCAGCTGCTCGACCTTGGCATTGATGCTGCCGGGGCGTGGCGGCGGCTTGTGACTGGCGCAGGCGCTGACCAGCGACAGCGCGATAACTAACGGTATAAATTTAAACAAATGCATGGCTTATCCTTTTGCTTGTTGGGCAGGTTTTGAGGCTTTTTTCTTTTTGGATTTTGACGGGGCTTTCTTGTTGGGACCCGTTATTGCCGGGCTATCGGTATTTTCGATGGCTTGAATTGCAGAGGGTGCGGTATAAACCGGCATTTGCGGCCCAAAAGCAGGTTGCGACCAATAAACCTGATTACCCAGCAACCGTGTCACCACGATGGCGTGTGAGCCTTGAATATCAATGGATTGTTTGCTGCTGCCAATGGCTATGTCATGCTTGCCGGAAGGCAGTGTTACACGGCCAATGCTGATGGTTGCAGGCAAAGTGCGCCAAGTGCGTTCATCCGCAGATTCGGTAATGACATTGGCGATATTCAGGGCAATACCCGCAATCGCCACACCGCCGCCTTGATCCATCAAGGCCTTTTGCGACATGGTTTTTGCAGCGGCGCGAAGAATACCCCTGACAATAATCCCCGGCATATCATCCCTTAATGCCCGCTTGGACATGGTGTCTAAACTGGTCACGCCAGCTAACGGCAGGGTATCCTTGCCGTCAATGCCGATAGTGCTGGGTTGTAACGTATGGCTAGGGTCAGAATGCAGCACCGGGAACGAAATAGGAATAACGCCCAAATTGCTGACGATCACCGGGACAGGAATGGTGATTGAGCTAAGCGCAGGCGCAGTGCCTGATTCGACCACGAATAACACATCGGTTTCCGTAGGTTTACGCAGGCTGGGACGCGATTCCAATGTAGCCAAGCCGTCTTCCAGGATTTTAATATTGGGCTGTAGCTCAATCGCCTGCCGGTAACCGGGTGAGGCGAGACCCTGTTCATTCAAGGCTTCGTAGACAAAACCGGCCAGATAATGACTGAAAGCGCTTTGGTAGCCGTTTTTTAGCGTGGTGACTTCGGCCGAGTTAAGCGTTTCGACCGGATAACCGTTCAGATCCTTAAAGGTCGTGGTGATGCCTTTTTCCTTGCTTTCCTGTTCCAGCGCCTCGGTATCCTTCGCATTAATTTCCGCGATAATGGCTTCCCGCTCGTGGGTTTTCTTGATCTCGGTTCTGGCGGCATTCCAGTCGCCTGCCGACAAGTGATCCAGCGCAAGCCGGGTAGACAGCATGACTTTTTCATAATCATGACCATCGTAGCGACGGGTTTTATCGTTTAACACCACCGCGCCGACATTTTCCAAAATGGCACCGGCCCTGACTTTAGCTTCATTCTCCCATTCGTTGACCTTTTGATCGGCCAACAGCCACGCACCTGCGCTGTCCTTGTATTGGCTCTTCAAACGTAACAATTCGCCTTTTTCCAGGTAATAAAGCAAATCGAAATCGCCGCCGGTATTATTGGCTTCATGTTGAGTTAAAGCTTGATCTATTTGGCCTTTTCCGACCAGATCAATGGTTTGTTTGAGTTCGTCATCGTAACTGCGCATTACCGAACAGCCGGACAGGGTTATGGTTAATAAAAAAGGCAGCGCAAGGCTGGTCGGGCGGGTAAATGAGGGCATGAAAAACTTATTTATGAGGAGGGATAATTATTTTTATTTTAACTCTCCTTACCTTTTTCATGAAAGGGGAGGGCTATAGAATATTGAGGTGTGGACGCCTATTTATTGCTTACGCTCGGTAGGCTCCACACCTCAAAAAAACAGCTTTTTAACCCGTTATCTAGCCATTTTCAGCAGGAGAGGAGATAAATGCGCCATATTTTGAAGCAGAATGTGTATATGCTAAAAAATCAGCATACTTGTAAACAGGAAATAATTTACTATTTATTTGCTCAAATCCATTATTTTTTCCTGCTTCAAGAGCCAGGTTATCAAACTGATCTTTACTTTTTTGAATAGACTCATGTTTTTCATGTACAGAAGAAATCATTAACTTTAATGGATTTCCTTTAGGGTTTTCTTTGTTTTTTATCTTGGCTTCTTTGCTTGCGTATTGATTTTGAATCTCGGTAATTTTTTGTTTATGTTCATATTTCAATTTCTTTTTTTCCGTTGATTTAATTCGTTTCGCAGTTAATTGCATTTTCAAAGCTTCTTCAGCGCTCACTATCTCTTTTTGCTTTTCTATTTGAAGCTCTTGTTTCCATTTTTTCTGCATATCTTCAGTAACAGTCGATGGTGACTCAATAGCTGTTGCTGCAACATTATAAGAATCTTCAATTTTCCTAATATTATCCAATGCTTCATTTAAATATTTTATTTCTTCCTGATCTTTACGAATTAACTCACCCCATTTCTTCCATTCTTGCTGTGCCTGTTGTATAGGGATTTTTCCTTCAGCAAATTGTTTTTTAATCATATCCCTTTGATTGGTTCGGCACCGCACAAGTGCAGTAATATCCTTGTCGAGACTGGATAATTTATCAATATCTTGTTTTAAATCATTCCCTACTAAACTCATTGCCTGTTCCAACTGGTTATTAGCTTTTTGCAGTTGATTTTTCCAATAAGCATCTGCTGCAAACCCGCCGACTATGGCCCCAGTAACTCCCCCGACAATCATTGCGGTACTATTGCCGCCTGCTACCATACCCGCAAGAGCTCCGGTTCCTCCCCCGATTAAAACACCAGCCGTAATATCCTTCATACGTTGATCTTTATAATAAATAGCCATTTCATCTAATCTGTCAAGATATACAAAACAAGGATCACTACCATTATTTTGACCAATTCGTCCGTCTTTACCCATGCTTGCGCAACCACTTATCAATAAAGTGGTCGATAGTGAAACCAATAATGCCCTGTTTTTCATTAGATTATCTCTCTTTAAAATTATATTTTTATTAGATCTTATAAAGAGCCTGCCGTGAAACTAGCATGCACTCCCATTTGATATTTTGTGTCTTTTAATGCGATATGTAACGTATTTCTTAATTCCTCTAACGAACCAGACGAATTATTCAACTTTTTAAGTAACTCATGTAACGAGGCTAGAGGCTTATCGCTAACAATCGCCACAAAATGATCCGCGCCAAATGGCTCGGAAACTTCTAATTCCAATTTATAAGGTTTATTTTCTGGAATATTCAAAGAATCTTTGTCTTGACTAGGATATAAAAAATTTATCGTACCATCGACAGCTAAATTAATCAGGGTAAAGTAAGGATATTTTAGACGATCAACTTCAAAAGTAACTGCCTCCCCCTTAGCATGTAACTTGTCGCTAGGCAGGATTTTTATCTCCAAACTACCATCACTCAAAAGTTTTAGTTTATCAATCAAGCGAAACTTATTAATTACTGCCTGAAGGCGTTCGATAATTTCTGGCGAAATGACATCTTTGCCCTGTTCTTTTCGTCGAAATGCTCTTGTCTGATTTTCGGCAACTGAAAAATTATAAATAACATCATTAAACTGGTTTCTAATAACGCCGCCATCGACATCCCATTCTAAAGCACCTTTTTCCGATTCGACCAGTTGAATCCCTGAAAGTTTTTCTAAGGCAGAATTTGCAAAGGCTTCATGATTTGAATCTTTATTAATGCTAAAAGAAATCGGTTTCAAATCTCCTTCCAAGCTGATTTGGTTATCCTCGATTACTTTAGCCAGAAAACCATCAATAACAGGCTGAATAAGTTTAATCAGTTCTTGAGTTTTTTCATCATCGGCTGGCTGATCTTTTCTTTTGTAACCTTTAGTAATATTTTCAGCAGGGAAAGAAAAAACAAGTTTATCGGATTTATCTTTGATAACTTTAGCACTAACATCCCAATCCAATGAACCTCTTTCATTATTAACTAACTGAATACCTTTTAAGTCATCTAAAACTGATTTTACTAAAGGTGTGTTAGTCGGGTTATTACTAATACTAAACGTAACAATGCCCTGTTTATTTTGAATATTGCTTTTATTGTTACCAACAAGAGCCATATCATTCACGAAAGAAATCTGAGGATGCTGCTGACCTTCCGTTTCCATGCGTACTTTTTCAATAAGATAACTTTTTAATTCAGAGAGTGAAACCGAACCATCTTTATTATCATCAGCAAAGCCAATTAATCCTTTAGAAAAGTGCCAACTAAGCGCACCATGAGGTTGATTCTCTATATCAATTTCTGGCACCTCTTCATGGTCAGGAACACCTGAAAAAGAGATAACATGATCCAACTTTGTTTTTTGTTCATTTACAATATCGGGACTACTCGATACAGGCAAAGCATCATTAGTAATCGCTCTAACTTGAGCTTTTCTATATTTCAATTTCGATTTTTTATAAGATCGCGTCATTGTCCCTGAATGACAAGAATCCGAGACTAATATAATGTTTAAATCAGGACGCTTACTAAACCATTCCTGCAAGTCATCATCAATCAGTCTTTCATAAGTGTTTGGTCCTGATTCGCCAAAATTAGCTAATACATAAAACTCGTCCTGACCATCCGCTTCCGTACCCTTGATTCTTTCCGGTTGCTGAGCCCCATGACCGGCATAAGTAAAAAAAACCGTATCGCCCGCTTTTGCCTGAACGGATACTTCATCCCAAGCCTTTTTTATTTCATCCCTAGTTGCTTTATCATCTAACAACAGTTTTACTTGTTTAGCGCCTATACCGTTTAAAGAATCAGCCAGTATTTTTGCATCATTAACCGCACCGTCTAACGTGCCATAATTCTTATACGCATCAATTCCAATTACCACGCCATAAACATCGGCTATTGTTTGCTGAGAAATAAACAGCAATGAAGCTGTAAATAAACTTAAAATATATTTATTCATATTGTGTAATGTCAAAGTCTAAAATATCGCCAGATTCCAGCTTTTGAAATCTAGCCTTTTGTTTGTAAACGGTTTGATTTTTTGTAATGGCGTCAATTCTTCGTTTTACATAACCGCCTAAACTAATATTATCGATAATATTATCGTCCAGCCGCCTTGCTTGACCATTTAATCCTTCCAAAACAGCATAAGCGAACAAACCATTGTTGGCTTTTTCATTATTTCCCAATGTAATAAACTGATCTTGAGCCTCTTGATTTTCACCCGCTGCGGCCAGAATAAAAACATTATCACCTAATTGATGTTTGATTTTGTCAAAGCTGGTAACTTCTTGCTGAATCTTCTCGGAACTAACCGCACCGGAATGACACGAATCTAAAAAGATAAATAGTTTATTGGTCTTTGATAACTTAGCGATGTTTTTCTTTAAAGTAGGCTGCGACAACGCAGTTTCATCTAGTTTGTCATCATTAACGTCATAGGGAATGAAATAAAAGCCACTCTCATCTTTTAAGCCATGACCTGATAAGTAAATAAGCACGGAATCTTTTTCATCAAGTACCGATGCTATTTTGTCAAAAGTAGATTCTATATTTTTTAGAGTTGCCTGCTCATTGAATAATTGAAACTTTAAAACCTCGCTATAAGAAGGGCTTTTTTTTGCGGTAATTGTTGCCAGAAAATCAGTTGAATCTTTAACAGCATATTTCAATTCATTGGGCGGCTGATAACGATCAATACCAACAGCTATAACAATAAGCTTTGGTTTATTGACCGAATCAACAACAGCAGAACGACTTATAACCGGATTGATTAAAGCAATCGAATCTGATTTAGCAGCTGTCCCCCCTGTTTTTTCATAGGCATGAATTGATATTTCGTTTTCCCCTTCTTTTAAACTTATATTTTGGGTCAGTTTTAAATCCTGACTGTCCTTACCAGGAGACATTGGTGAAATTTGTTTTTGATTTTGCTGAATTTGACCATTCACATAAATATCAATATCACCAATACCGCCTTCTCTAGGTTTCACGACATAATGCAGTTCAATTGAATCTGTATTTTTGTCTAATTGATTACGATAAATCGTTGTTTGAGTTTTGTCTTTTCGCGTAAAGCCGCGTGTTTGCCCTTGACCTGCTATAGCGTAACAGGCTTGCTTATCTTGTACGTCACTCGAATTGACCGATGCAGCCTGCAAAACCACTTCATCGGAATAGGGAATATGAAATAATGACTTAAACCAATTATAAATTCGTTCTAAAAAGAAATTAACTTTATCAAGGTAGCTCGGCTCACTCGTCATTGTTTCAATAGCAGCCGAGGCTCTAACAAATGCTTTTGTGTCTGCTTTTTTAGGATTAGTGCAGTACTCAACTAAATCGATAATAGGCACGGCATTTTTATTAAATCGGTCATCTGCATTTTCAATGGTATTGAGCCTATTGTGAATTTTATCCTCTTGCCTCAGGAGCTTCGGTAAAATCAATTCCGGCGCATAATAAGTTTGATAAACTTGAGAGAACTCAATCCATTCGGGTCGTTTGTTTTCGCCTTTGTTTAAATGATACCCCGCTAAACGATAGCCACCACCGTCCGAATTACCAAAAAAACCTTCTTTCGTCCAAACGATCCAATCCTTACTATTGTTATAAGGGAATAAAGTCACTAATTCATTTAATTCTTCACCCGGTAACAGGCTATACCAACGAATAGTTCCATCGCCTAGTGCTGCAATAGCTAATTTGCCATTTGCCGCAATATTGACACCATAAACTTCAGAGGGAACAGTCACTTTTCTGATTTCTTTGCCGTGCGCATCGTACCAACGCAAATAATAATTTGTACCAATCAATGCGTGGTCAGATTTAGCGTTAATAGCTAATGTTAACGACTTCTCATAATCATCTAAGTCAAGCGTTTTACCATTAAAAATTGGCACATCGCGCAGCCAATTGGTTATGTTAATTTGGTTGTTCCCTTTAATTGCAGGTGACAAGGTCTTTAATAATTCTTCATCTCCTTGTGCCTGCAATGTTAATTGCGTTACATCGAAAACGGTCAATTCATTGGAATCAGGATGCTGTGAGTAAGCAATCTTTAAACCGTCTTCAGAGATGGAAAAATTTTTATCCGGTAATCCTACTAATCGGGCATCCCATAGGCTTGCATTGCTTTTGTATATTAATTCGTCATTTTTAAGGCTTCCCCATGAAGGATCAGCGCTGGAAAATAAAGTATCAATTTTACTTTTTCCAGTATCGTCTACAGAAACAAGATCAGTAACAATATTTTTACTGACCTCAATATCATGAAAACTTCTATCTGGTGAGTCGATTTCCTGCCAATGCCGAACAACAAATTGACCCTTTTCCGTCTTCATATCCCCAGAAGCAAAAAGCGCGGTATTACTGTTTTTTTGCCAGGCAACAATAGCCGTATTAGTGCCTATTAAGTTTTCTGTTGGCAATGAAGTTACTTTATTCAGGTTTAAATCAGCTATATCAACCTGTAACAAATTCGAATAGCCAACAGCTAAAAGCTGTCCATTTCCAGAAAATGAAATGGAGTTTGGCTTTCCTTTTGGACTAAGCATTGCTTTTTTAAGCAGCGTAAACTGACTGTCGTAAATTCGAATATAGCCGTCATGAGAGACCGTTGCTAAATTTCCTGACTCACTAAAGTCTAACCAATTACTTCGTTCTGAATAATCGGTATCTTCAGCAACTTGTTTTCCGGTTTGGCTGTCCCAAATACGAATGCCATATCCGCCCGCGAAAGCAGCTGCAAAGTATTTACCGTCTTTGGAATAAGCCAAGTGATAAATAGCACTGGGGAGGTTAGGGATACGTGCTTTTAAAACACGTTTTTCGACATCAAACACATAGAGAGAAAACTTCTGAGTTGCGTCGATGGTTTCGCCTGAAGTGATGACGGTTTTGCCATCGGGTGATATGGCGACTGCATACAATGCACCTTTTAAACGCTCGTCAATCGGTACTCGTAGCGTTGTATAAAGTGTGCCTTCGGGTAAGTTCCACAAGCGAACGGTTTTGTCATCCGATGCCGTTGCTAATAACTTTGCGTCTTTATCAACCGTCATGCGGTTAATCATGGCAGTATGCTGACCAACCTCGACACGGAGGATTGGTTTATTGATACTATCGGCGAAACCATTTATAGAATTAGATAAACACCCCAAAAAAATAAGTGCTTTTAATAAAATTAAAAATGGTACGGATCGTTTTATTGACTGTGCAGAGACAGCAGGATTTAATAATGATTTTTCCACAACATTACCGGATATTATTTATTGATACTTACAGTGAGTGCTATTTTCTATAGTGCTGGTTACCTTAAATATCATCTATACTAATATCACCGGTTGAGTATTTTCCTTTTTCATGCCCTCAAAAAATTCGGCGCGTCACGTCACGACATGGAAGGGGAGCAGATTTCCAGTTATCATTTCCAGAACAACGCCCCATATCCTTTTAGGATAAAAAATAGAAGTATCTTGTCAACAATCGCGCATCTTCTACATTAAAGAGATAGCAATCAACTTAGCTGAAAATTACTGCTTTAGGCCTAGACAGCTATCATCAATTGCTTTTAATTACTCTATCAAACTGTACCCGCCTATTTGCAGGGGATTGTGGGTTCTTTAAATCCAATGGAAAACTAGAACCTTCACCAGATATATCCAACCTTGAGCTATCTATCTGATGAGCCGTCTTCAGGTAATTTTTAACTGATTCGGCTCGCTTTAAAGATAGTGGCTTATTGACTTCATCACCACCAGACATATCAGTATGCCCACTAATACGAACCGATAAGTCAGATTTTTCTTTTAATGCAGCGGCAATAGAGTCAATATAATGTTGTGAGTCTTTTGATAATTCTGCCGAACCCGCTGAAAATGTTAATGGGAAAGCAACCGGCACTTGATGATGCTTTTTAGGTTTGGAGAATGTTTTTACTTGAGTTACCTCTGGTTCTGACTGTACTTCTTGTACTTCCTCAGCTTTAACCTCAGCAGGCGCATCATTCATAACAACTTTTCTGCTTTTCTTATCCCCTCTTGTTTTTCTTACTGGCTCACCAAAGCTTTCGAGTATTTCTTTTACTGAAGGCGGTTCTTCGAAAAGAACAACCTCACCTCCTTGTGCTTGCATGTGCCAGAAAATAAATAAAGAAAAATATAACCATTTTTTCATTTTATATCTCCACTTATTTCATTAAAATTATTTATTAACCTCAATCTTCTTTTTAGAAAAGCCTACCAAATGGCCTTTTGTTTTTTCTATCGTACTAACATCAGATATTATTTTGTCTAAACTCGTAACATTAATTGGCTTCATTTCTCCAACTGCCAAATAACTTGGCAGGTCGTTTTCTATATCTATATTTGATGCCATACACATAAATTCATGCTCACCTGGTTCAGTAATTTGAAGTTTAAACGATTTTATATCTGGGTCTGGAATATTCAAAGTTTGATTACCAAGTATTGATTTCTTAGGCTGAAATTGATTCGGATAGATCATCGAAATAGAATTCTGTTCATCTTTATAATAGCAACGTGGATAACCATTTTCAGAGAGCGATATATTCAAAACAATATCATCTTTGAGTTTATATTCGCCTTTTTCTTGTGTCCCTATACTTACATCTATTTGACGAGATTTAACAACTGATGACTGCGGCAATTTATTCTTTAAAGCTGCCCGCCCTTCTTCAGTAAGGCATTCTTGATAAGGCAAATGAAGTAGTTTACCAATTAATTCAACAGTACCTAACTCAATTAAGCTACGGATTGCAGCGCTTATACCCTCTTTTCGCTCGTAGCTCAAACTATAATCAATAGAGGCTTTTTCCATGAAAGCTACGCCCGCACCGGCTTCTTCTTCATTCTCAATAATTGTTAAAATGTTATTTGAATAAACGCCTGGAATTAATTGGAGATTATCGACGTATCCCACTTGCAAATCTAATGCAAGTGCCGATGCCTTTTCATCTGATGTTACATCAATGTTAGCCACTTGTCCTGCTTCCGCGCCCAACGCGTGTCCTTTTTTTGCAAACCCTTTTTCAGACTGAGAAATGCCACCTTTAATATAATATTCAGGATACTCAAAGATTTTTTTGCTTATCGTTTTTGTATTTTCCTTATCGGAATGCTTATCTTTCATTAATGTTGCTAAGTTTTCACTACTTGCGCCACTATAATCGACTACTTTTATTTTGTTATTTCTTGTACCCATATTAGAAAGCGCAGTATGGAGCATCGTTTTACTACTTTCCGCCACTGAATCTTCCTTGGATTCATTCGGCAATGAATCAATTGTAATAAATATATCGTCCATAACTTTGTCTGAAATTAAATCATCTAAACATGAAACAGCTTTGGTGAAATCTGTCATATTTTGGATGGGGCGACCTGAAGGCTTAATAGATAGAGGGTCAGTATTTAATGGCTCAACTAACTTGCTAGAACAGGAAGCTAGTAAAAAATAAAATAAATAAAATAAATAAAATAAATAAAATGGATACTTCCGCATAAAAATTTCCACTCAATCACAAATTACTGTCAAATCGCCCATAACGACATTCTGTTCTACTTTTCTTTCTCTGCCAGTCGTTTTTACGTTTGAAATATCAATATTGACACAGTTGCCGTTACCTCCCTTTGAAATACGAGAGCCTGGAAATTTTTCCATGATATAAGCAGGGGTGCATTTTTCTGGATCCTTACGACAGAATCTTCTGGCCTTATTTTTAAGCATAAGTTCAGATTCTGCACAAACCATAGAGGAAAAAGAAATCAACAACAAAACAATAATTTTTTTCATAAACACCTTATTAAAAAATAATTATATAATATCCATTCCCATCTTAATTTTAAAAAATACGATTTTTTTAAAGAATGGATTTCTTTGCTAGTCAAGAGCCACCATTCCTTAAAAAATATATTATTTATCACACAGATTGGAGTGATACACCTTAACATCCAGCTTTTTTTCCGACATTCCCTATAGATAAACACCCATTTTCTTTTATATTAAAATTCTGTTTTATTTCGATATTTTTTTCTATTTTAATTTTCTTTGCACAAACAGAATTATTTTCCATGATTTTTATATTCTGTGAAGAAGATATTTTTTCATTATTCAAACAACCAGAAGCCGTTACATTCTGATTAAAATCAAGCCCAAATACATGAGTCGTAAAAAAATAAAAAATCACTATTTTCTTTAACATACGAAATATAAAACCAAAAAAATAAATACTACCCCCATCTTACTTTGAAAAAACTAGTACATTATTACAAATGATATATGGTTTTTTGGTCAGATGGGAGTGCAACTTAACAACCTGCTTTGTTACCAGCTGTAGCTATACTTGCGCAGGCATCCTTACCCAGTTTTATGTCTCCTGTAGATACTCTTTGATCAATATCGGCCTTCCCTTTTACACAGAGCCCGCTCACAATAGCTAGCTGAAGTTTAGCCCTATCATCTTGCGTAATGTCTCCTGTTTTAACTTTCTGAATCAGCTTCAATTCCTTGGCCTTAATTCCACCTAAAGCAGCGCATCCTACTGATTCAGCTAAATCCGCCCCACCACTCATAACAGCTTCAATTGTTTTTGAAGCTGCAGCAGCGGCTAAAGCTGCTGCTGCCCCACCAGGGGCAGCAAAAGACGGGGAAATTAAAGAAAAAAGCAATATACCCCAAAAATAGTTTTTCATAAATTCTCCAACAAGAACGACAAAGTTAAAATAAATTAAACAACTAAATCAACTTAAACAATCAATTCAACCTCTTTTCGAATACAATTGAATAGGTGAAATCTACAGCCTGATTATTTCCTCCTGAAACAAAACCAGGAACAATCATTTTTATAACCCAGCCAGTACGATACATCTCTTTTATTGTTTTTTTACTTCCCATACATTCTATTTCAGTATTTTCATTATCAATAATTGTCTGTTGATGTGTTTTTTTGAAATTGCAAATGCGAACATCATAAGTATTCGCAAAAGAAATAGAAGTTGAGCTTAAAAAGATAAAAATAAACATCAGTAATGTTAAATATTTCATAAGTATTCGTACCTGTTAAAACGACTCATCGGGAGTCATTAGTAACTTACTCCGATTGCTGGTCGGTAATTTTGCAAGTGGCTCTGTAGTTTACCAGTACACTCAACTAAAAATCGCCTCATTAGACAAGCAATTTTAAAAGATCAAATTACCTAGTAAAATACCATGTTTTATTTTTCACAAGGCGCCTTGATTATAAGGCTTATATTTACAAGGTCAATTCTTATTGCGCCGGTTATAACCATAAGAATCATAGTCGAGTTTTCTTGTGGATTTAATTTAACAAAAACACATTAAAGATCGCGAAAATTGATTTACATCAAGTAAGCATTAGCCTACATATATAAGCGATAATTTACTTGTAATTATTTACTTACATTTTAAAATCTTTACTTGCAAAACACATAAATACATTAAACTCAGGATACCTATACAATTGGCCGAATATTAAATTAATAATCAACCAGTAATGGCTTTGACCTTGTCCTGTTCAATGGAGCATTTACTTAGATGCCTATTCCGTCATTAATTTTTGAGTTGCTGTTTAGCGGTTTCGGCCTGTTCTTTGGCGAGATACTAATTAATCTTGGCATCGTTGCCATCAAAGATCGAAAAGTCGGCTCTTCCCGACTTCGTGGGGTACCTACTACATGTAGATTTCATATGCTATAACGACTAACATAAAAAACATTGTTATTCATTGGTTAAAATCAATAGATTGATTTTTTCTATGTCACTATTTCAAATAACTACATGTTGATCAGACCCCACGAAGTCGGGAAGAGCAGAAAAGTCCGACAGGAGCCAAAGCCTGCACCCCATAGTTGGCGCAAACGTGCCCCCCAAATACGGCAGCCTGTATGAGCGGCAGTTGCATGAGCAATTACTCAAGGAATTTGATGACCCAGTTCGGCACTATCAGGAAGCGATCAATGCTTAACGGCAGATTTATGGAGAACCGTGGTTCTTTTACCATCAAGCTTTCACAACCCTTTTACGGAGTACGCTAATGCTTGGCTTTCTAACACTATTCGGTATCATCTGCTGGGCTTGGGTACAGGGCGACTTACTGGGAATTAATCGGCACCTACCCCATTTCCCGGCCTGGCAGGAACATCTAAGCAAATTTTTCTTGTGGCTGGGAGGTGGGCTTGCTCTGGGGAGCGCCACTCCGATTTATTATCCTTGGGCGGCACGATGGCGGCACAGTTTTGTCTACTAACCTTGTTGCACTACCGCTTCCGCTTTTATTGCCTGCATTATCGCAACAGCAAGCCGACTGACCGGGATACAATACAAATATGACATTCATCAATTGTTCCACCTCGCTACTTATCGCAATCCTCGTGCTGTTTACCGCCCCACTTCGCGCCGAGGAAGAGATGTTCCCCGTGCCGCTCACCGTCCATAAGCAGACGCAGGTTTATAGCCTTGAAGAATTACGGAGTGGGGTCGCGGACAGCGATCCTGAGGCGATAGTCAATCTTGGCATACGTTACCATCTTGGCGACGATGTGCCGCAGGACTATCGGGAAGCCATGCGACTCTATCGCACAGCCAGTGACAAGAAGAACAAGGCCGCACCGGCGATCATCGGCCTGATGTATGCCGACGGACTGGGCGTGGATAAAGACTACAAGGAAGCCATGCGCTGGTACAAACTCGGCCACCAACGCGGCAGCGCAACCGCACCCAACAACATCGGCATGCTGTATCAGTACGGAAACGGCGTGACAATGAATTACACCGAAGCGATGCGCTGGTTTCGCATTGCCGACAAATGCGGACTTGTTGCTGCGACCAACAACATCGGCAGCCTCTATGACCACGGTCTTGGTGTCAAACAGAATTACGCCGAAGCACTACGCTGGTACCTGAAAGCCGAAAAAAAGGGCAGCCATACCGCCGCCAACAACATCGGCAGCTTTTACCAGTATGGCCGGGGCGTTCCCCAGGATTACGCGAAGGCCTTGGAGTGGTATCGCCTTGCTTCAGACAAAGGTAACGCCGGAGCTCCCTATAATATCGGCCGCATGTACGACGAAGGTTGGGGCGTAAAACAGGACTGGGAAGAAGCGCAACGTTGGTACGAGCTGTCCGTGCAGCGCGGCGACCCTGTAGCGGTGCCGCAATTGGCCGATTTACGGCTCCGGCTGATGCGTAAGCAAGCGACGAAAGGTGGCGGGTAATAAATCTACTTATCGCGCCATTGCCTAACGAGTAAAAATAAAGAGCGTCTATTGACGCGTTAGATTAATGCTATAAGCTGTCACTCGAATTATTTAAAATCTTACCGATGTGTTCAAAGCTACTCATGCTTTTATTCAGCACACCTTGTGAAACCTGGCTCAAGAGGAGCAATAAAGTGTTAAATTTCTTAAAAATGCTACTTGGCGTGCTTTTTATTTTTTGGGTAGCTAACTCCTATGCTGATGAACAATCTGAGCTATTCCAGCGTTATATTAAAGGTGACAAAACGGCGTTGGCTGAGCTCTTATCTCGCGCAGAGAAAAATGAAGTAAAAGCACAGCTATGGCTAGGAAATGCATATTACAGGGACAAAAATTACGAGAAGGCTATAGTTTGGTATGAAAAGGCTGCGGAGGCTGGTGATAGAGGAGCGCAGAATAATCTTGGTGAGCGGTATAAGGATGGAGAAGGCGTAGCAAAGGACTATGAAAAAAGTTTCTATTGGTTAAGCAAAGCAGCTGGGCAAAATATACCAAGGGCTCAAAATCTTCTTGGAGATTCATATTATGATGGATTGGGAGTTAAGAAAAATCGTGAAGAAGCCGTTAATTGGTACCGCAAAGCAGCCGAACAGGGAGATTGGAAAGGCCAACTAAATTTGGGGGAAGTATTCCGGTTGGGCGAAGGTGTTTCGAAAGATTATCAGGAAGCGTTAAAGTGGCTTCAAAAAGCTGCTGAACAAGGGAGCACTGCTGCCATGGGGCAAATGGGCTATATTTATCAACATGGAGGTTTTGGAGTCATTCAGGATTTTAGTAAAGCTATAACATTGTATGAAACGGCCGCACAGAAAGGGGAGGCGTTTTCAATGAATCAACTTGGATGGCTTTATGAAAATGGGGTTGGAAAAAAACGCAGTATTACAGAGGCGTTGAAGTGGTATCGAAAAGGTGCGGAAAATAATGGAAATAAAGCGGCCAAGGAAAACTTGGCTCGATTGGAGCAACAATATAGAGCGGCCTTTAACAAAGCCAGTTCTCTCACCGAAATCGAGCAATTTATTTCAGCCTACGAAGGCATTGACATTGATAATTTGATTCCACAAGCAAGAAACAAACTGGCGGAAAGCCGGTTACAGGAATACCGCAATGCATTCAAAGAAGCTTTTTATGCAAGCGAGTTCGAGCAATTCATAACAACTTACCAAGGCAAAGACCCAGATAAGCTAATTCCAAAGGCAAGACAACTAATGGCAGCCGCCATAAAGAGGGATAAAGCGGATTCAGAGAGACTGAGAAAAGAAAATGAGTATCAAAGAGCACACGCCTGCGACCATTTATATTCTGGTAAGGCAGTAACTTTTGTAGCAGAAAGTGATCGTAACGAAGGTTTTATTACTGGTGTTGGTGGTGGCGTTGCATCTGCCAAGGTTAACAGCGGCACGTATGGGTATAATGTTGGAAAAATTATTGAACGTCCTTGCAGCAGTTTCTGAGTAACAACAGAATACGAGGTTGGGAAATCAAATTAATGCTGCAAGGTGCAGGTGGATTCGTCGACAGGCAGTCCACCGTAACTTCTAACTGACTCGCAATCAGCAAGGATAAATATGCCCTTCAGGAGAAAAACATGCCCCACCTTGACCTCAAAGCGGTGCCCCGTCTGGTTTCATCGCCGGATACGGTTATTAGTTCCGGCATTGAACGCACGGAAGCCGAATGGTCGGATGCGATCCTTAGTTTGCGTCCCCGTTTGCTGGCGTTGACCTATCGAGAATTATGTTCCCTGTTGCGCGAGTTGTATTTTCAAGACCTGTTTTGCCTGGTGGTGAACGCCCCTTATGGGCATGACCTGCTGGCTCGGTTGCAGGATGGTTTATCTCAATCGGCGTGGGAAATGTTGCGTGACGATTGCGAAAAGCAAGGGGAGGCGCATCTGGGGGATTTTGCTCCAAGCGTTTACGCACGGGTGGATCAGGCGCTAACAGCACTGGAAGCATCGCATGCAACAACGGATCAGCAAGACCAGCTGCAGGCGTTGTCCCGGCAAATGCTGGGACTGGAGGACGGCGCGTTTAAGTTCTGCTTGGATAATATACCTATTGAGGTGTTGAATGCTCTGCTTTCCGTGACAGGCGGGCTGGAATCGGCGTGGTCTGGGCGGGCGCGGCAATTTATCAGCGACAAGGCATGGGCAATGATTGCAGAGGATTATCCCGATACTGCCGCAGAGCCGCTGACGAAGAATGCGGCGACGCAATGCCTCACAAACCTTCCCGCCTTGATGGAAGGGCAACCTTGGCCGGTTGACGGCAAATACGTTGCACCGGAACAAATGGATGTCTGGTTCGCAGAAATGGAAGACTTGTTGCATCCAGAAAATAATCCCAAAAAAGGATAATTCATGCCTCATGCCATTGCGCTTCAATTCGATAATCCGGTTATTAATCTTTCGAAGGATGACGGCTCGACCCGTTACGTTCTTAACATTGAGCAGGGTGAGATTATAGTCGACATAACATTAGGTGCGGTTAGCTTCGAAACTTTGGTGCGCCAGGGGCAAGCCATGATCCCATCACCCAATACCACACTCACTACACCAGAGCTTGAGACCATCCGGCGACAATCTGCATGGCCGCTTAAACGACTGGATGACAGGGGCTGGCAAATGTTGTTGCGGGAAGTTTCCTGCACGTCGCTGGTGACGCTGCTTTGGTATTTAAGGGAACTGCGCCGAGATCACGAAGGGATGCTTAAGTACCACCAGGATGTAGATGCCGCGCTGGACAACTTTTACGCTTCCTTGCAGACGGACAGATGAAGAGATTACATAAAATACTGGTTAGACTTAAAGACGCTTTGATGGGTGCTGCAGGCGTTTCGCATGACTCGGTTGCCGCCACGACTACACTTCCACCAGATGCTAAAATCCACTCCCCAAAAGCCGAAACCGAGATGGTGAGTGTGTTCGATGTGGAGGGAGTGCATTTCCAGCTACTCTGGAAGCCCGGTCTGTGTCTGCTACGCACGACCGAATCCTATGGTACTCCAGATGCAAGTACCTACACGGCAGCCGATCTGTTCGTGCAACTTTACGACGGCTCACCAGACTATGAATTGAGCAAGGAAGATGCCATTTTCAAGGCTCCTTTCATTGCCCAGAAATTGATACGGGAACAGCGCCAGCAGGAAATTCAGCATATGGAGTCGCTTTACACTTCGGCAGAGATGCAGAAAGGTTATCCGGTCTACAATGTTTGGCAGCAAGATGTGCAAGGCGTTTCGTATCCTGTTGTTTGGGCTAGTCATAATTGCGGGCTGTATATGCGGGTGGTTGGACAATGGCATGTAGCGGGTTTTGCACAAAGCCGGGCAGAGGCGGAAGCTAAAGTACCTGAGGCGGTCGCCTCTCAATTAAACGGGTAAGCGGTAATCCGAGATGTCGATGCAGCAATGGATAGGGTTATTGATTGGACTTTGGGTTGCTCTGCCGCTTGCCGCCGAGGAGCTTGCGCAGATCGATCCGCTTTCAGGAATGTCGGAAACTTTGCAGCTTGTGTCTTTTTCTTCCCCCGTCCAGAGGCATAAGTATCTACACAAGTACCTGCCTTTTCTCCCTTGAGGGAGAAGGTTGGGATGAGGGGCATCTAAGTGGTTGTTTTTATTCTCCTCACCCCAACCCTCTCCAACAGGAGAGGGAGCTAGGTCGACTTGTAACTCATTGTATTTATAATGCCAAAAAGTTGTGTAGATACCTATGGTCCAGAGGGGGCGATGGAAATCTGGCTCACCGATGCGTTCCGTTACCAGAATGCCCGTCGTTCTGATGCTATCTACATTTCCTCCCAGCAATGGCGGGAATATGCCGCCACTTACGAAACCGACGAGTTCAGGAACAAGATTAGCGAGAATGTGGAGCCGGTAACAAAGGGCGAGCAATTGCTTCAAGACACGCTGAAAAACAGTGGGGTCGCTGAAAAAATCCGGGAGGAGGGCAGTCTGATTCTGCCGATGCCGGAAAATTATGAATCGCTGAAGGCCAAGCCGGTCATGACTGAACTTTTCCTTCACGCTGTTGATGCGATGGCGCAGGGTTATTCTTCGCCTCAGTTCGATAGATGCGGCCAGGAATATGGCTGCATATTGACGATCCGTTTCGTTCCGGGCAGTCTGGAGCCGGAGTCTGTCGAGGCTTACCGTACGCCATTGTCAGGAATAAGTGAGCTAACAGACGATGAACAATTACAGCAGATGGAAAAACAATGAATCGCCCCTACATCATATTTTCAAAACACGAGCTCCGGTTTATGTTTAAAAGTATCTTGATTTTTCTGGAATACGATGGGTATTGCTGTGTTTTTCCCTGTGGCTGCTGGGTGGCGAAAGTATGATGAACCGACTGAGATTATGATGATCCGAAAAGCTAAAACACATCTTGCGGCGAAAGCGCTGCTCTCCGTCTTGCTGCTTATTGCGGCTGTAACGTCGCGCGCCGAAGAACCCAATCTAGCCGAGCGCTGGCCTTGGTACGGTGAGTGGGAGCAAGCACGCTTTTCCGCCTTATCTCCCCTGGTGCAGACCCTGCTAAAGCGCGACGAAGCAGAGGCGATTCGTTTGATCGAGGACGGTGCCAAACTTGATGAGTTGGTCAGCGAACATGAAATTCGCCGCATGGCTGAGCCACGCGTGAAGATCGCTTATCTCGACGGGGAGCCTAAAGCCGAGTACCCGCTGGTTATGCTGGCGACCGTGGCTGATCTGCCCGACGTTGTGGTTGCCATCGGCGAACGTATGCCTGCCGCTCTAACCGCCAACGATCCGAAGGGCAGTAATGCGCTGACTTGGGCCGCACTTGCGGGACGTGCCGAGGTTGCCAAGGTGTTGCTTGAGCATGGCCTCGATCCTTTGCAGGTTGATAACGAGAATTACACGCCTTTGTCAGTGGCTGTGTATCGGAAAAAGGCCGATGTGGTGCGGCTGCTGATTGCGGCGATTCCCCCTGAACGTTACGGTCAGGTCAAGGTTGCCGAGCGGGTCTGGGTGGCTTCTTATTTAAGCGATACCGATACATTGCGTGTGCTGCTTGAGGCGGGTGTGCCGCCGAACTATATTGCGCCTCAAGGCAACACTGCCTTGATCAGCGCCGTGCTTGATGTCAGCCTTGAGCGGGTGCAACTGCTGCTTAATCATGGTGCCACGGCGGATGGGCATCGCTACAGAGGACGGAGCATTTTTGAGCTTGCTGAGGCTAATCTGTCCAGGGGTACGGAAGATGCCAAGGACATTCATCGGCTGATTCAGGCCGCGCCGCATACTGTAAGCGACTGGAAAAAACCTTCTGATGTACAGCAGATGGAAACTTTCTTGAAGATGATTGAAGGAAAAAAGCTGTAGCGTTGGCATGTGGTTTTGCCTGTCTATTCGAGCGTTTTGCTTTTAATGCGTGTTCCCATTAGGTAGTCGAACCAGGGCCAGGTTACACACCAATTTCCGGCGCGGTTGCCGCCGAGATGGTGATCATAATGCCAGCGCAAATGCTGTTTAGCCCAGATTGGATCAAGATGAGCCTTGCGATGCTTGTAGTAATAAAGCATCAAGGATGCATACACCGCGTCGGTAAATAGGGGGAATAGTAAAAACAGCGGCATATGCAGCAGCACAATGCCCGACAATACCGCCAGTTCTTTGGTTTGGGCGTTCCATGTTGTTAATGTAACGGATTGATAGCCCGGATCGAACATGGCATTTTTAGCGCAAACGGCGTGATGCTCATGCCAATGATAAGCCCAGAAACTGTGCCGGTTTTGTCCCAGTCCATGCAGAATGTATTTATGCATCAGCAATTCACCGGCATTGGCATACAGTAAGCCTAAAATGAATTGGGCGGCTAAGCTAAGCATGGGACATAAAAATAAAACACCTCATTTCTCTAAATAGAGCGCAGACGACAACTGCCTTAACCGGGATAGTTCTTATCCCTATAATACGTTTTATCTCTGCTATCAAGCCAGATTAAAAATATTACAGAACAAATATAAAGTCTTTTGCGCGGCCCCTTTCGGCTCCTAACCCAAACACACCGAGCGTAGTAAATGACAACAAAGATTGTGCCAAGTGATTATCTGAGGGTTGGATTACAAGATTTTCTTTTTTAATCGCTACAAAGTAGATAAAATTAGTGGGTTTTTATTTATTAGGTGATTATCAGCATGAGCGTTATAGAAAGAATTAAAGACCAGATTGAAAATAATCCGGTTGTTTTATACATGAAAGGGTCACCGGATTTTCCTCAGTGCGGCTTTTCCGGCCAAACCGTGCAAATATTGGGAGCTTGTCATGCCAAATTTATGTACGTTAATATTTTTGAGGATCCTGAACTTCGCGAGGCGCTTAAAGAATATTCGAACTGGCCGACCTATCCCCAGCTGTATATCGGCGGTGAGCTAGTCGGCGGTTGCGATATCGTTATTGACCTGTACCAGAAAGGTGAGTTGGCAAAGATGTTGGCTGCGGTTGATGCAATAGAGGAATAATCGATGCTGCACGGATGGCGCTCGTGTCATCCGTGTACCGGTTTTATTATCAACTACCGATTGATTCCAGCTGCTTCCAGCGGTTGACTATCATGCAAAACAGCTCTGCTGTCTTTTCGGCGTCATAAAGCGCTGAATGCGCTTTTTCGTTATCCCAATCCAATCCTGCTGTTTGGGCAATTTTCGCCAGCACCGTCTGTTGATAGACTAATCCCCCCAATGTCGCAGTATCGAAAGTGCTGAACGGATGAAAAGGACTGCGTTTTATTTGGGTTCTTTGAATGGCGGCATTTAAGAAACCGATGTCGAAAGCAGGGTTGTGTCCAACCAGAATCGCCCGGGTGCAGTTGTTACGCTTGACGGCCTCTTTAATCGGTTTAAACAGCATGTGCAGCGCGTCTTTCTCTTCAATGGCCATGCGGAACGGGTGGTGCGGGTCTATGCCGTTAAATTTGAGGGCTGCTTCGTCCAGCTCGGCATTTTTAAAGGGAATGACATGTGTTGTATAACGTTCGGTAATTTCCAGATCGCTGTTGCTGTTAAGCTCGACAATCACGGCGGCAATTTCCAGTAATGCATTTTTTTTGGGATTAAACCCGGCTGTTTCAATGTCGACGACTACGGGCAGGAAGCCTCGGAAACGTTTGTCTAAAGGAATTACAGGTGTATCCATTTTTTGAGTTATGCCAAGAGGTGTCGAAATGATGAGGAATGAAGACGGCGATTTATGGTATGTTACGCGAAAATTGCCCCATTATAAAAATAATAGCGTTGAGGAGTGGATGACATGCAACAGAAAAAATTGATGACTCAATTCGGATGTCTTGTTTTATCGGGTGTACTGGCAGGATGTGCGACCACCGCAAAAGACCCCCAAGATCCATTGGAAGGCTGGAATAGGGGAGTGCAAACCTTTAACGATAAGCTTGACGATTATGCGATGAAGCCTGTCGCCAAGGGGTATCAGTGGGTAACGCCATCGTTTGTCGATCAAGGCGTGACCAATTTTTTCAGTAACATTAACGACATCGGCGTAACACTCAATGACCTGATGCAGTTTAAAATCTCGCAAACCGGCCTGGATGGTTCGCGCTTTATTGTCAATACCGTCGCCGGGGTTGCCGGTTTTGTCGATGTCGCGGCGATGATCGATTTGCCCAAGCATAATGAAGATTTTGACCAAACCATGGGGGTTTGGGGTGTGCCGACCGGCCCTTACCTGGTGTTGCCGTTTTTCGGGCCGAGTTCCCCACGCGGCGTGGGCGGTCTGATCGGCGATGCGGCGATGAATCCGATCAGCTATATTGACAGCGGTGTTATCAGCAGCGGACTGTTTGGACTGAATGCCGTCGATCTGCGCGCAGACAATTTGACGACTGAAAAGATAGCGACGGAAGCTGCGGTAGACCGGTATGCGTTTTTTAAAAGCGCTTATTTTCAACATCGTGAATACCTGATTCACGATGGCAATGTGCCGGAGGGATCGGATTACCTGGAGATTGATGATGACTTTAATGAGGATAATTTGGCTCCGGTTAAGCCGTATTAAAAAACAGGCGAAGGGCGAAAGGTAAAGGGCGAAAAAATACGTTATTAGCTTGAAAAAGTAGGGCGCGCCGTGCGCGCCTTTTCCTCAGATTTTGATTAAATTGACACTTATCTCTGGCGCGCGGCACGCCCTACGCTTGTGGTTTTCCGGCAGATTATTGTAACTTCCAGCCCAACTCTTCATTCGCCTTGAGCGGCGTGATGGACAGGCCGTTTTCTCCGTAAGCGGACGGCACTTTCCAGGTGGTTTTTTCCAAGGTGACCGTGCCTGAGTTTCTGGGCAATCGGTAAAAATCGGCCCCGTAAAAACTGGCGAAACCTTCCAGTTTGTCCAATGCGTCCGCTCGCTCAAAGGCTTCCGCGTAAAGCTCCAAAGCCGCATGGGCGCTATAACAACCGGCGCAACCGCAGGCGGTTTCCTTTAATGAAGTCAGGTGCGGCGCGCTGTCCGTGCCTAGAAAAAATTTCGGGTTACCGCTGGTGGCTGCGGCGACCAAGGCCAAACGATGCAACTCACGCTTGATGATCGGCAGGCAGTAATGGTGCGGCCTGATGCCGCCCGCCAGAATCGCATTGCGGTTAAAGAGCAAATGCTGGGGGGTGATGGTCGCGGCAATATTGGCGCCGCAAGCCAGCACAAACTGCACGGCTTCAGTCGTGGTTACGTGTTCGACCACAATACGCAAACCGGGGAAGTTATTCGCGATGTCGGTCAGGTAGGTGTCGATAAACACCCGCTCCCGGTCGAAAATATCGCACGCGTCATCGGTGACTTCGCCATGAATCAGCAACGGAATAGCATATTGTTCCATTGCCGCCAATAACGGATAAATAGCCTTGATGTCGGCAACACCGGAATCGGAATTGGTGGTGGCGCCTGCCGGATAAAGTTTAAAGGCATGGATATGTTCGGATTCGGCGGCTTTTTTGATTTCATCCACGCTCGTCGAACCGGTCAGGTAAAGCGTCATCAACGGCGTAAAATCAAGACCAACCGGAACCGCTTGTAGAATTTCTTCCCGATAAATCAAGGCCTGAGCCACCGTCGTAACAGGCGGTTTGAGATTGGGCATGATGACTGCGCGGGCAAATTGCCTGGCGGTATGCGGCATAACGGTTTTTAAAACTGCGCCGTTTCTGACATGTAAATGCCAGTCATCCGGTCTTGTGATGGTTAATGTTTTCATTATTGGAGGTAAATTCTGTAAAATAGGCGGTTATTTTATAGTAAGTGCCTTGAAAAACTAAGCGCAGCACTTATTGTGGTTATTATTTTTGTTATCGGAGCGGTTAATGCCAATATACGAGTACCAATGTCAATCATGCGGTCATGAGCACGAAGCGTTACAAAAACTCAGTGCCGAGCCCCTAACTATCTGCCCGGCCTGTAGCAAGCCGGAGTTAATGAAAAAGATTTCTGCAGCGGGATTCCGATTGAAAGGCACCGGCTGGTACGAAACGGATTTTAAAAGCGGCACCAAGAAAAATGTAGCGGGCGAAGCGAGTTGTTCAAGTTCCGCACCATCCACCGGCGGCTGTTCAGGCGGCGGCTGTAAATAATAAAGCAGGCGAAAGGCTCAAGGTGAAAGGCAAAAAAACAAGCCTTCGCCTTGAGCCTTTCGCCTTTCATCTTAACCAAATCAACAGGGAAAATTTATGCGTACTCACAAGTGCGGAGAATTAAACACACAACAGCTAGGCGAAACAGTTTCAATCTGCGGTTGGGTACACAGACGCAGAGACCACGGCGGCGTTATTTTTATCGATCTCAGAGACCGTGCCGGATTGGTCCAGGTCGTGATTGATCCCGACATGGCAGACACCTTCGCTACTGCTGAAAGTGTCCGCAGTGAATATGTATTACAAATTACCGGTCTGGTTCGTCACCGTCCCGAAGGTACGGTTAATGCCAACATGCATTCCGGCGCGATTGAAATACTGGCTAAAGACATCGTCGTGCTGAACGAGTCGGAAACTCCGCCGTTCCCGGTCGAAAGCGAGATCGAGGTCAACGAAGAATTACGTTTGCGCTATCGCTATATCGACTTGCGCCGTACCGTGATGCAGGAAAAGATGAAAGTGCGCCGCGATGTGACGCGGGTATTAAGAAACTTCCTCGATGACAACGAGTTTTTCGAGATTGAAACGCCTTACCTGACCAAAGCCACACCCGAAGGCGCGCGCGATTACATCGTGCCGAGCCGCACCCACGAAAATTCGTTTTTCGCGCTGCCGCAATCGCCGCAATTGTACAAGCAGATGTTGATGGTGGCGGGCATGGATCGCTATTATCAAGTCGTGCGTTGTTTCCGCGATGAAGATTTGCGCGCCGACCGTCAGCCCGAATTCACCCAGCTGGATATCGAAACCTCGTTCATGGACGAAAACGAGATCATGCATATCATGGAGGAAATGATCCGCCAGTTGTTCATCAAAGTGATCGGCGTGAACCTGGGTGACAAATTTCCGCGCATGACCCATCAGGAAGCCGTATCGCGCTACGGCGTTGATCGTCCCGATTTGCGGATTCCGCTGGAATTGGTCGATATTGCCGAGGACATGAAAGACGTCGATTTCAAAGTCTTCTCAGCCCCGGCCAACGACCCGAAAGGCCGCGTCGTTGCGATGCGCGTACCGAATGCAGGCGATTTAAGCCGCAAAGACATCGATGCGTTAACCAAGTATGTCAGCATTTACGGCGCAAGAGGTTTGGCTTACATCAAGGTCAACGACTTGGCCGCCGGTGTCGACGGTTTGCAATCGCCTATTGTCAAATTCGCTCCTGCTGAAGTTTGGGACAGTGTTCTGGCCAAAACCGGCGCACAAAACGGTGATTTAATCTTCTTCGGCGCGGATAAAGCCAGCGTCGTTAATGAAGCGATGGGCGCGTTGCGGGTCAAGTTGGGGCACGACCTTAACCTGCTGCAAGGCGACTGGAAACCGGTTTGGGTGATTGACTTCCCGATGTTCGATTGGGACGAGAAAAGTCAGCGTTGGAATGCCATCCATCACCCTTTCACCGCGCCAAGTTGCTCGGTCGAAGAGCTGGTCGCCAATCCGGGCGCGGCATTATCGCGCGCTTATGATTTGGTGTTGAACGGCACTGAAGTCGGCGGCGGTTCGATTCGTATCAACCGTACGTCCATGCAGCAAACCGTACTTGAAATATTAGGCATCGGCGAAGACGAAGCCAGGGAAAAATTCGGCTTCCTGCTGGATGCGTTGAAGTACGGCGCGCCTCCGCATGGCGGTCTTGCCTTCGGTCTTGACCGTTTGGTCATGCTGATGACAGGATCAACATCAATTCGTGACGTAATCGCCTTCCCTAAAACTCAGTCAGCGGCTTGTCCTTTAGTCAGCGCACCGGCGGTAGTGACCGATGAGCAATTGAAGGAACTGGGCATTCGCTTGATCAAGCCCGCAGGAAAAGAAAAAGCTAAGGATTAAAAGCTTTTATTCACCACGAAGGACACGAAGAAATAAAACTCGTGCTCCCAAGCCGGGCGGGGCATGTTGCCCCGTCCGAAACGTTTTGCGCTAGTTAAGTGCAGCCACTTTACGTAGGTATCGCAGAAACATTAGGAGCGGGGTTGCAAACCTCGCTCCGCTGAGAGTACTACGACAAAGAACATGAAGAAATAAAACTTCGTGTTCTTCGTGTCTTCGTGGTGATATGCTTTTTTCTTTTATGAATTGACCTGTTATTAAGCAGTTACCATAAAATCCTCCCAAAATCTTCTCCCTAGAGGAGTACCATTTATGACCAATACCCTATTTCCCATTCAAGATTACGCCTTACTCAGCGATGAGGAATGCGATGCCCGGATTATCGCCGCCAAAGCCAAGCTTGGCAGCCGTTGCGTAGTGCTCGGACATCATTATCAGCGTGATGAAGTGTTCAAACATGCTGATTTTTCCGGCGATTCGTTAAAACTGTCCCGAGATGCGGCGCAATCCGACGCCGAATACATCGTATTTTGCGGTGTGCATTTTATGGCGGAAGTCGCCGATATACTGTCCCGGCCTGAGCAGATTGCGATCCTGCCGGACATGGCGGCGGGCTGTTCGATGGCCGATATGGCCAATCTGATCAAGGTGCAAAAATGCTGGGATGAATTGGCGCAAATAATTGACGTGGAGACGGAAGTTACCCCGGTTACCTACATCAATTCTGCGGCAGATCTTAAATCCTTTTGTGGCAAGCATGACGGTATCGTCTGCACCTCATCCAACGCCCAGAAAATATTGGAATGGAGTTTTGCCAAAAAATCGAAAGTGCTGTTTTTCCCCGACCAGCATCTGGGACGCAATACCGGTTACCGGATGGGCATTCCATTGGAAGAGATGGTTACTTGGGATTTTACCAAGCCGATGGGCGGCTTGACCGAGCAGCAAATCCGCAACGCCAAAATCATTCTATGGAATGGCTATTGTTCCGTGCATCAGGTATTCAAGCCGGAACATATTGACGAGTTCTTAAAGCGTTACCCGGAAACCAAAGTCATTGCGCACCCTGAAGCCTCGTTTGAAGTGTGCCAAAAATCGGAATACATCGGCTCTACCGAATACATCTTAAAAACCGTGCGCGAAGCCGAACCGAACACCCGCTGGCTGGTTGCGACGGAACTCAATCTGGTCAACCGTCTGCATGACGAATGCAAAGCACAGGGCAAAAATGTCCATTTCATGTCGCCTACGTTATGCATGTGTTCAACCATGTTCAGAACCGATCCGCAACATTTAGCCTGGGTGCTGGAAAACCTGGCAGCAGGACATGTGGTTAACCGGATTTCGGTGCCTGAGGACATAGCGAAGTATGCCAAGAAAGCGCTGGATAACATGTTGGGAGTTATGTAATGACAGTAGATTTTAATCGTTTAAAGCATTTTTCCATGACCTATGTCTTCATCGAAGACAAGGAAGACATAGCCTGCGAATATGAGCAAACAGAGCAAATCCCCGTCGTTGCTGCTGATGGCCTGAGTATCAGTTTTAGCTTAAGAAATATCGATCAAAGCGAAGACAAAGATATTTATTCGGTAGTTCTGGTAAAAGAGGGCGATGACGAGTTTTACATAAAATCCGATTATTTTGACGATGCCGCCGAGCCTTACCCGCTAGATGTTGAGATTTCCGATGATGATGTAAAGTTCATCTTGGAAGGTGAGGATGAGGTTATGTATTTGTATGGGTTTTTTGAGTAAAACCGTGATTAACGTTATTCCATTGAGAATTTAGCAAGGGTTTTGTTTATGAATACCCCGGATATTCGTTGGCAGCAACGCTTTGCTAACTTTAAAAAAGCCTTGGTGCAGCTTAAAAATGCCGTAGAACTCAGCAAGCAGCGTCCATTGTCTTTACTGGAGAAACAAGGCGTTATCCAGGCCTTTGAGTTTACTCATGAATTGGCCTGGAATGTCCTGAAGGACTACCTGGAAGACCAAGGCAACCAATCCATCAAAGGCTCAAAAGATGCTACCCGCGAAGCTTTTAAAGTGGCATTGATAGCTGACGGCGAACAATGGATGGCGATGATTCAGAGCAGGAATGTATCTTCGCATACTTACGATGAGCAAATCGCCGAACAACTGGTTGTAGCGATAATAAACGATTATTTTCCGTTGTTTGAACTCCTGCAAACGGACATGCAAAAATACCTGACATGAAAACAGCTACAGCGGCCAAACTGGGCTTGTCGCAAACCACGTTAGATAAACTTAACAGTGTTTTCTTGCGGCACAAAGCCATTAACTCAGTGCTGGTTTACGGTTCACGCGCCAAGGGTAACTATCGCCCCGGCTCGGATATAGATTTAACCATCAAAGGCGACGCGCTTGAATTTGCCGAGTTAATGCAAATAGAAGACCAGATTGATGACTTGTTTCTGCCTTACACGGTGGATTTGTCGCAATATTCACAACTCAGCAATACCGATTTGATTGAGCATATTGACCGCGTGGGCGTGGTGATTTATGACAAAGATGCCAAAGAGCGTCTTCTCTCGTAGCCGGTCACTGCCATTAAGAGATACGCTGGTTCCCAAGCTCCTGCTTGGGAACCCAGTAAGCAAAGCTCTAGCTTTGCGAGTCGGGAAGCTGGAGCTTCCCGTACTGAATTCCCAAGCAGGAGCTTGGGAACTAGCGCCAAATCTCAGCGGAGGCCAAAGATTGTCCTCTGGAAAGACTGGTTAACTTCGTTGTAAGCAAAGTCGTCGTAGGGCACAAAGTCAACTTCTGGATTATCCGTATCGTTGTACACACCGATGATCATGCGAAGATTGTCAGGCATTTCATCCTTAGCATTGCGACGAAGCATGCTACGCAACTCGTCGACATCCGTGATGCTAGTGACTACCCATACGATTGCAAGCTCACTAAACCCGCTCTCCTTCAACTCATAGTAAGCACGATAGATCGTCTCACGCAGCCGGTTGATCATTCTCGGATTTGACACCATCTTGACCTCAAATCCGAAGATCTTCCCATCTCGCTCAGCGACAAAGTCTGGGAAACCTACGCGATTCTCTTGAACTGACTGAAAACTACTGACAAGCCATTGAAATACAGCTTGCTCGGCGCGTGCCGCAAACTCCCGATACTCGTTAAAGCTGGCAATGCGAAGACTTGTTGTTTTGGATAGGTCTCTGACTTCCTTCAACGTTTCTTCGGAAACTTGCGCTTTGAGGAATTCCTTGGCGTACTTAAGAAATCCCTCTGGGTTATACATAAGTAAGGAATCGATCTGCCCATATACAGCCGCCTCTTCGATCAGTTCTGGTCGCGGGCCAATAGTTTTAGGGCCGTCCGCGTCAATCTTTCGCCACCAATCTTCTTTTCCATCATCGGTGACAAAGATAACTGCTCTTGAACCTGAAGTCTTTGCATGAGCCAAAATCTGTTGCCATACAAGAAAGTCCCCGTACTTGCGTTTGTAAATGATACCACCATGAACATGTTCATCCGGGCCATCCTTGTCCTTCTCTGCATCTTGATACCCTGGCGGAATCTTTAGCTTAAACCTTTGCTCCGCTTGACGGTAGAGATCGTCAACGCTCGTTTGATCTATGGGTGGGGCACCGACTCTACCATCGAAAAGTACTTCGATCTTAGCCTTGAGCGGATCTGGATCTGTGAGCTTCTGCTGCGATTCCTGTAACCGACTCAATTCATTAAGAAAATCATCCGCGAGCTTATCGAACCCTGCAATGAGGGGCTCTGGATTTATGAGCGAGTGCCTTTTGTGCAACTGGAGTTTTTCAAGATCCGCGAACAAGCTCCCCCTTGACTTTTCGATTGTACGGCGCACCTCCGAAAATCGTTTACTCTGCTCAGCAATTACCTTCAGACGATTACGTTGAAACTCAAGTGCGACGTGATGCGGAATCCAGACACGTCCTGATAGCTGTCCGAGAACTGTTAACAATTCATCTCGTGTACCCGTTTGGTACCGGTACAAGTTCAACAGCACATTCGTATCGAAAACAAAAATAGCTTGCTTCCAAGCGATACCAAAGTTCTTCTCAGCTAAATCGTCGTACTGAGGAAAAAGTCCCTTCATATGCTCTCCAAGAGCTAGCAAGTGATTATATAGTATATATAAATCATCTCATACAAGCCCAATCCTAGGCAATAAACTATGGAGATAATAAATCTTCTAACTGTCTCTCTACCTGTATAGGCAGATATCGGAATTCTTTTTATTGTGCGACTGACCTATTTTGGCCGGTTTTTGCTATTTACCTCCTGCAGGCATAAAATCCGCCTAGCTGCCACATTCCATTCAGGGAAGTCATCACAGATTGAAAGACGACACCCGACCCAATATATTGAGCCTCTATTGGATGCGTATTCAGCGAATCAAGTCGATAGGCCGGATCCTTCCTGTTTGTCTTTGCTCTTTGGGGACGAATCCGGTCTATCTTCCTTCGAGATCGGATTCGAAGCCTGACGCTGAAAATTAGCGTGGAAAATTTGCCGGTTTTACCATAAAGATCGTCTACACTTTCCAGCTGGAAATTACTACTCTACTGTTTTTATGTAATGAATTTATTTTCTTTAGCTAGAAAAACCAGTGCCGACGATTGAAAAAAACTAAAAGCTGTTTTACAAACTGACCAACCCGTTGTCGAACTAAACCATGAAAACCGATGAACGGAGAAGTCAATTGCATCGTTTAACAGGGTTTCTTTGTGTGATTTTTCTATCAGGTTGCGCAACCTTGAGCGAGGAAGATTGTCGTCGTGGCGATTGGTTTGGCGTGGGTGCTCGCGATGGACTCGCCGGTGAAACCAGTAGCCGACTGTCGGATCACGTAAAAGCTTGTTATGAATATGGCATTGCAATAAACAATGAGGCGTATTTTTCCGGTCGCGAACAAGGATTGCACGATTACTGCCGGATTGATAATGCTTTCAGCGTAGGATTGAGTGGGCATCGGTACCAGCATGTCTGCCCGCCATCCATAGATGGCTTATTTGCGCGCTATCATTCAGCCGCATTTACCATCTACGAACACCGCGATGAACTGGACAGGCTTGATCGAGAAATCTCCAGCAAAGAAAGCAGTTTGCACAACAAAAAATTAAGCGATAAGGACCGCGAGCGGATTCGTTTTGATCTGCGGGACATGGATCGTCGATACCATTATCTTCGCGATGATCTTTACTACCACGAAAGGCACCTTGATGATTTACGCCGCGAAGCCCAGTCTTATCGTTGAGGGTGTTAAATATTTGTTTGCGCTGGTTCCCAAACTCCGGCTTGGGAACCCAGTGAGAGCTCTTGGCAACTGCTCCTGCGTTGCTCTACCTCCTGCATCCTTGCAGTCGTAGCTTTGCGAGCCGGGAAGCTGGAGCTTCCCGTACTGAGTTCCCAAGCGGGAGCTTGGGAACTAGCGAAACATTTTTCGGCTGGCTGCGTAACATCAGCTAATCAGTTAAACTCCACGATACTCCGCTAAATTAATCCCATGCTTTTTCAGCTTGGTATAAACAGCACGGGATGTCATTTCCATCTCTTCCGCCACTTTTTTCACATCGCCCTGATGCTGTTTTAGCGAACTTTCAAGAAACGCTTGTTCTGCTTTGGCAACAGCTTGTTCTTTAATATCTTTCCATTGTTCAATGTTTTTTGTGTTGGCCGCAAGCGGCAAATCCAACTCGGTCATTTCTTTGCCGGTCGCAAATAAAATGCTGCGTTCAAGGATGTTTTCCAGTTCGCGGACGTTGCCCGGCCACGGATAAGCGCGGATTTTCTGCATCACTTCGCGGCTGACCGATTCAACCGCTTTGTTATATTTCTTGCTCAAGCGCTGCACAATCAATTGCACCAGATACGGCAGGTCTTCCGGGCGTTCGGACAGGGGCGGAATGCTTAACCGAACCACGTTGATGCGATAATACAGGTCATTGCGGAACAGGTTTCGGCTAACCAGTTCTTCCAGGTTGTTATTGGTTGCGGAGATTATTCTCAGGTCAACCGACAGGGTCTGTTTACCGCCGACCCGTTCCAGTTCGCCTTCCTGTAGTACCCGAAGCAGCCGGGTTTGTGCGGCGGGGGACAATGAATCGACTTCATCCAGAAACAAGGTTCCGCCTTCGGCTCGCTCAAAATAACCTTGATGCACTTCGATGGCGCCGGTGAACGCGCCTTTTTCATGCCCGAACAGCGCGCTCTCGATCAGGCTTTCGGGAATTGCGCCGCAGTTGATTGGGATAAAGGGTTTATTGCAGCGGTCGCTCATTGCATGGATGGCGCGGGCAATCAATTCCTTGCCGACGCCGGTTTGCCCCTGAATCAGCACGGTTGCCAATGTCGGTGCTATCACTTCGATGGCTTGCAATATTTTCTGCATGGTTGGCGATTTGGCAATAATCGCCGGAGGCTGGTGTTTTTGTGCGGGCTGTTTGCTTTGTTTGCGCCAGATTTGTTGCATGCTCTGTTCGATGCGCGAGTGCAGTTCGTTAATATCCTGCATTTCCTTAACGGGTGTGGTGTCGGTGTATTCCATGCCCGGATGGTCTTTCGCCGCGTTCGGATTGGTGTATACGCACACTTCGCACTTGCCGTCGTGGCGGGCGATGCTTTGCTTGATTTCCACTTTGGCGTAACCGAAATTTCTGGCTGCGATGCCGCCAAAGACGCTGGACGTCATTCTGCACAATTCGGGAAAATTGGTGACCCGGTCACCAAATGGGCAGCAGCTGTTGGTAACGGTAATGCAATCGGGGTTGCTGGAAACCAGTGAGAATTTGCCGCCGATATTGTTTTTAAGGCCGAGGATCAGTTCGGTATAGCTTTCTTTATCGAGCAATTCGCTGTTATGGGTTTCTTCCCGATAAGTTTCTTCAAAAAAGCATCCGGCAGTTTTGGCAATGTGTTCAATCAATTGCTCACAGTGCTTTTGTCCCTGCTGTTCGCTGGCATGCATCAGCTCAAGGATGAAGGTTTGCAGGAAAAAGACAGGCGTTAAACCGGAAAGGGAGTTATTGTTCATGATGTTTTGTGAAGTAAGTTTTCTCTAATTGAAGCACGGCTTCATTTATCTGGCAACGTTAAAAATCAAGTCCTTGTAATTTAATAGAAAGATTGTTGATAATTGCTGGCACAACACTTGCTGTTATTGAAGTGTAACTAACAACGAGGAGTCAATAATGAGTCAAGATAAACCCCCTTTAGATCCACATCCATTAAGCGAATATGTAGCTTGGGCCGGAAACCGAAACCGCGAACCGCTGTTAGGCGTTTTAAAAGAAAAGCTGCCTAAAGATCCGGCAAATGTGTTGGAACTCGCCAGCGGCAGCGGCATGCATATTAACTATTTTGCGCCGCACTTCGAGCATTTGCATTTTCATCCTTCCGATAAGGATCAAGAAGTTTTTGATAACATCAAGAAACTGTCAATCGATCACAAGAACGATAATATTGCCGACCCCGTACATCTGGATTTAACCAATCCGGAAACCTGGTTTAATGCAGGCAAGCCACATTCATTTGCGGCCATTTTCTGTATCAATATTTTTCAGGTAGCGCCGATTTCAATTGCCGACGGCATGATGAAATGCGCTTCACATTTACTGGATAACGATGGTTTTTTGCTGATTTACGGTCCGTTCCAGGTGGAAGGGACATTCACCACCGATTCCAATAAAGAGTTTCATCAGACATTGAGTTCTGCCGGGGTTTCGGAATGGGGCTTAAAAGATGTCGCAGACCTGAAAAAGGCGGCGGCAAGCCATGGTTTGGAATTAAAAGAGCAGATCAATATGCCTGCCAATAATTTCTCGCTGATATTTGGCAGAAAGGATTAAAAATAGACGAAGGGCGAAGGGCGAAAAAAGTTTGCGTTTAAGTTTGAGGTGAATTTCAATTTTTTAGCCTTTAGCCTTTAGCCTTTAGCCTTTAGCCTTTAGCCTTTAGCCTTTAGCCTTTAGCCTTTAGCCCTTCTCAACGATGTTCAATTTAGGGAGCGAATCATGGAGCAAAAATGTTCAGCCGTTATCATCGGCGTTGGCCCGGAGCAAGGCCTGGGTGCTACGCTTGCCAAATATTTTGCGGCAAAGGGTTTGCACGTTTACATAGCCGGTCGAAGTGAAGACAAGCTTCAACAGGTCGCGGTAAAAATTCGGCAAAAGGGCGGCTCAGTCAGCATAGTGATTGCCGATGCAACTATTGAGCGCGATGTGTCGCATTTATTCAAAATAGCGCAGCTGGATGGTTATAGTATTGATATTGCAGCCTATAATGTAGACAGTAATATCCCGGCACCTTTGTTGGAAACGGACGCGGAAACCTTTACTGCGCTTTGGAAGCAGAACTGCCTGGGGGCCTTTTTGTTCGGCAAGGAAGCGGTTAATGCAATGACGGGTAAGCAAAAGGGAACGCTGTTTTTTACCGGAGCGACAGCGTCACTAAGGGCAAAACCGCCGTTCACTGCATTTGCAGCGGCTAAAGCCGGATTAAGGGCGTTGGCGCAAGGCATGGCCAGGGAGTTTTCGCCGCAAGGCATCCATGTGGTGCATACCGTTATTGACGGAGTAATCGACGGCGAACGGGCAAGAAATCAGTTCCCGGACTATGTTAAGGCTAAAGGTAAGGATGGCTTGTTACAGCTGGATGCCATCGCCGAAACCTATTGGGCCATCCACAAACAACATCCCAGCGCATGGACTCATGAGCTGGATTTGAGGCCGTTTAAAGAACCGTTTTAGGAGGCAGCATGTCGAAAATCAAAAACTGGATTTTGCAGGGTAGTTACTTTGAAACCTGTAACTGCGAAACCGCCTGTCCTTGCGTATGGCTGCAACCGCCAACACATGGCGATTGTAAGCTGTTGGTGGCGTGGCATATTGAACAAGGTCATCTGAATGATCAATCATTGGATGGTTTGAATGTTGCGATGGCCTGTTACGCTCCGGGACATATGAAAGACGGTAATTGGCAAGCGGCTTTATATGTTGACGAGCGTGCCGACGACAATCAATTCGATGCGATCGTACAGCTCTTTAGCGGCCAACAAGGCGGCCACCCGGCCATTTTGATGAGCTTTGTCAGTGAAGTTTTGGGCGTGAAAAAAGTAAAAATCGACTATCAGGAGCAGGGCGACAGCCGGTGTGTGATTATTCCCGGCATAGCCCAGGCCGATATTGAAAGTATTCAGGGCATAACAGGCGGACAAGCAACCATCAACAATCCGCCGTTGTGCGTGGTAACAAGTCATCCCACGGTGGTTGCCAAATCAAAAAATTACCAGTATCAGGATTACGATAAAAACTGGCAGTTTTCTGAGCGCAACGGTTATTTCTCCGCATTTGTTTATCAGCCGTAATGGGCTGGTTTAAAACGCAGACGTCAATTTTAGCCATTGTGCTGGCATGGGTTTTTGCTGCCTGGGGTTATCTGTATTATCAACATAACCAAATGACATCTCAACCGATGCCAAGTATGTGGATGCCTCCCTCCGAACCATTGGCTTGGCGCTTTATCGACTTCGCTTTGGTTTATTTTATGTGGGCGGTGATGATGGCGGCAATGATGCTGCCTTCCGCCATCCCCATGATTCTGGCGTTTGTTCGTGTCTGTCGGCAACAAAACAAAGCGACTTATAAATTGACTTACCTGTTTACTTCGGCCTATCTGGGAATATGGCTGTTATTCAGTGGCGCGTTAACGTTGCTGCAATGGCAAATGTATGGCTTGGCCTGGTTGTCGCCGATGATGGATAATCAAAATTCAATATCGGCGGCCGGTATTTTGTTTTTGGCAGGTTTTTACCAGTTTATGCCGATAAAAAACGCCTGTTTGACCCATTGTAAAACCCCAATGGGCTTTTTATTAAACGAATGGCAGGATGGCAGCGCAGGCGCATTTAATATGGGCCTGAAACATGGTGCGTACTGTGTAGGCTGTTGCTGGGCACAAATGCTGATCATGTTTGTCGTGGGCGTGATGAACCTGCTGGGAATGGCTTTGATAACCCTGTTGGTTATAGCGGAGAAATCTATACCGCTTCAGTCACAGCTCATTTGCAAAGCGGTAGGTGCCGCTTTTGTTGCTTGGGGGGTTGCCCTGTTAATCGCTTAAAGATCGCCAGTTGTTAAATTCCTGTTAATAAACCCGAGAAAATTACCGTAATGAAAGTTCGCTCTCTATTTGCTTGTTCGATTGTATTGTCCGCTATCGGTGGTATTGCCAATGCTACGACCTATACCTTGCCGGAAAACAGCAATGATAGCGTCATCACTCAATTCCATGATGATGTGCCTTTAACCCGTGTGGAACAAAACGAGACTTTACCGGATGTGGCGAGGCGCTTTCTTCTGGGACAAACGGAAATAGTGCGATTGAATCCCGACGTTGATCGTTGGCAAGTCAAAAAAGACGAGATTGTGCGTTTATCCAACAGACGTATTTTACCGGATACGCCGCACGAAGGGATTACCCTGAATATCGCCGAATACCGGATGTATTATTATCCGCCGACTCAAAAAGGGGGTGCGCCGCAGGTCATGTCTTATGCGCATGGCATAGGGAGGCAAGACTGGAAAACGCCTCTGGGTAAAACCAGTATTGTGCAGAAAGTGAAAGATCCTGCATGGCATCCGCCGGAATCAATCAGGCGCGAACATGCGGCCAATGGCGATCCGCTGCCTGCTGTGGTTCAACCGGGTCCCCATAATCCTCTGGGAGCCTATATGCTGCATCTGGCCGTTCCCGGCGGCTATCTGATACACGGCACCGATATTGACAAGATTTACGGCATCGGTATGCAGATAACCCATGGTTGCGTGCGGATGTATCCTGAAGACATTGAGGCTTTGTATAACTCGGTTCCGGTAGGAACGCCGGTTTATATGGTCAAACAACCGATCAAGGTGGGATGGTTGGACAATACGCTCTACATCGAAGCGCATCCCGATTTGGAGGGGGAGGAAACAACGCTGGAGCAGAAATTGGATGTAGCGTTGAAGCTTATTCAAAAAGCCGATAGTCAAAATATGCCCGAGTTTGACCGGGGAGTATTAAAACAGGCTCTTACCGTTTTAGATGGAAATCCAGTGGCGCTTTATCAAAGATTGCCTCAAAAAGCGTTGCCGGTACCGGTGCCAACGGGTCATGGTTCTAAGGGCGGGTATTATCATGGCGTTTAAAACGGCTGATATAAAGGCACGTATAAATTAGAAAGGCGTTGTCCACGAAAAGCACGAAAGGCACGAAAAAACGCAGAGTCGTTATCTCCAGACTTACTGTGTAATGCCAAGTTATTTACATCGGTTACGCTCAGGGTCGGCACCTGACCGGATACTGGTATCAATGCCAGTGTTTCCCTGCCTTATTTTTTTCGTGCCTTTCGTGTCTTTCGTGGACAGTGGGTAACTTCAGTTAATAATATGCTCCTGAGCATCTTCATTGCCCAGATTATCCACCCAGCTGATGGTGATTTTATCGCCGGGATTGCCGCCTTTCAGCGTAAAAGCAAAGTAGGGGTCTTTGGAAATATTGGCGCCCGTGTTGCCGGTAATAATCACGTTTTTGTTATGTTCTACCGTTAGTTCCTGAATAAAATGCGCCGGGATGAGTGCGTTGGTTTTGCTGTCGCGATTACGGCCGTGTTCCATCGGGTGGGCTATCAGCATCCTGATTTGGGTCTTGCCGTCCATGCGTTTGGTGCGTATTTTGATACTCGACATGCTAAATCTCGCAGCCGCCTGGGGTGACGATGACTTTCTCGCTGGCGGTGAAAAAACCTTCGTTAGTCTCTACGATCACGGCCACAGCGGATGATTCGGCTATTTTCAAGCGGGCCGAAACAACAGGCTCCAGATCCGGTGACAATTCAAATTTAGCCGCCAAAGGGATGGGGTTTTTTTCGACCAGAATGGCGATGCTTTCAACATGGTTCAGGCTGCTGGTCACCGTAATCGGGACGGCCGCGCCATTTTCCGCCGTTTTGGGAATCTGGATGTCGATTTTATCGGACTCGATGATTTCCTGGTCTTTGAATAAACGTTTTAAGGTCTGTTGCAGTATGTCGGTCGATGTGGTCTCGGTTAGCCATTCTGCGATTGCTTCGGGGGAGGTTAGCAGCCCGCCGGTCGCAATAATCGAGTAACCGCCGATGGCGACAGACTTCTTGATAAATGCTCTACGATCGTCGGTCATGCTTATGTTTTCCCGGCTTGGTTTAAAGCGTTTAGCGACTGAACAAGGCCTGATAAGCCCGAGCCGATTGTTCCGGCTGATGGTCGAATACCCCGCCGATGACTGCCAACAAATCGGCTCCCGCCGCAAGTAACTGAGCGCCATTGTCCGGCAGAATGCCGCCTATCGCAACAATGGGGATAGTCAGCGCACGTTTGGCTTGCCGTAGCGTTTCGATCTGGGCAGGCGCTGCCAGCGGTTTTGACGAGGACGGGAAAAAACGCCCGAACGCCGCATAAGTCGCTCCCTGCGCTTGGGCGGCGATGGCCTGTTCGACAAAGTTATAACAGGAAACGCCGATAATGGCGTTGCTGCCCAACTGCTTTCTTGCCTGAGTGACAGCTCCGTCTTCACGGCCTAAGTGGACACCGTCAGCGCCGACCAGTGCAGCAAGTTCGATGTCGTCATTGATCAGCAACGGCACGCCATGCTGATGGCAGATTTTAACCAGTTCACGGGCAAGAAAGGGTGCGTCAGCCGGGGTTTTGTCCCGGTATTGCACGATGACCGCGCCGCCTTTAATGGCCGCTGCAACTTCGTTAATTACGGTGTCGCCGGATTTGTTTGCGGTCTGGGTGATCGCATACAGTCCGCTTGCAGGGAATTTAATCACTCTTCATCCATCCAGAAAAATCGATTTGGAATATGCTGGCCTTTGCCCGGTTGGTAAGCGTCATTTAGTGAGTTCCAGGTGTACTCCTGGGCTTCGATGACCGCTTGCAAGGGCTCCAGGCCGTGCGCGATCAATGCCGCAATGCTGGAAGCCAGCGTGCAGCCGGAGCCGTGATAGCTGAACGGCAATCTGTCCCAGGTGTAGGTTTCCCAGCTGCGCCGGTCATGGAACAGCTGATTGCTGACCGACGGTGTATCTTCATGGCTGCCGGTAATCAGTACATAGTCGCAGCCTTTTTCCAGCAATGCCAATCCGCAGTCGTTTAGATCGGTCAATCCGGCCAGTTTTCGCGCCTCTTCGCTGTTCGGCGTTAACATGGTAGTGCAGGGCAGCAGCAAGTCGATGACGGTTGCTATGAGCCGGTCGTTCGACAGTTCGGCGCCGCCGCCCGCCGCCAGTACCGGGTCCAATATCACCGGAATGTGCGGGTGCTGTTTTAATATCGCATGAATGGCGGCTGCGGTTTCATGATGGCCGATTAAGCCGATTTTAAACGCCTTGACCGGCAGGTCGTCCAACAAGGTGTTGGCCTGACTGATAATATTTTCCGGGCTTTGCGGAATGAGTTTTTTTACATTCCGGGTGTCCTGTTCGGTTAAGGCGGTGATGACGCTGGCGGCATGGCAGCGATGGCTGACTAAAGCCTCAATATCGGCCTGCACCCCGGCGCCTCCGCTGGGGTCATGGCCGGAAAATAAAAGCACAACGGGGCGGTTTAAGCTCATGAGGGTTATTGAGGGTAATTATATTGTTGTTGCGGATAGGTTTGCTGCTGAGGGTAACCCTGTTGCTGCGGATAGCCCTGCTGTTGAGGATAACCTTGTTGCTGCGGGTAGCCCTGCTGTTGAGGATAACCTTGTTGCTGCGGATAACCCTGTTGTTGTGGATAGCCTTGCTGTTGTGGGTAACCTTGTTGTTGTTGTTGTTGTTGTTGTTGTTGTTGTTGTTGTTGTTGTTGTGCAGCTCCCGCATTTTTATTGGCGACAATAGCCAATTCCACCCGGCGATTCTGTCCGCGGTTCGCCTCGTTCACATTAGGCACTTTCGGCATTTTCTCGCCCATGCCTTGCTGGGTGAGACGGGAGAGGGTTACCCCATGTTGAGCCAAATAACTCGAAACACTGGCCGCGCGCCGTTCGGATAATACTTGGTTATAACTATCCGAGCCGACATCATCGGTATGCCCGGTGACATTGATTGTAGAATCGGGATATTGATTCAATACCTTCGCTACCGAATCAAGAGCGCCTTGGGCTTGCGGCGTTAAAGTGGCCGAATCGAACGCAAAAGTAACGCTGCTCGGCATGGTCAGGTTAAGGGTATTTTCCGCTGTTCTTTGCACTTCGATACCGGTACCTTGCAACGACTGCTGCATTTCTTCTTGTTGGTGATCCATATATGCGCCCACTGCCGCACCAACGACACCACCGGCTAAAGCGCCCAATCCGGCATTTTTAAGATCGTTGCCGCCAAACAGCGTTCCCGCGCCTGCGCCGACCGCAGCACCCAGACCGCCGCCCATGGCCGCCTTACCGAGACTGGATTGCCCGGTATAAGGGTCAGTGACACAAGCCGTCAACAGGATTGAGCTTATAGCTATCGTCAATAATTTCTTTTTCATCGAAATATCCTTGGGTTGATTTGTATGAGACTTCTAGTGAAGCCGGTTCAAGCGCTCTTAAATGCTTTAGAGGCGATATCGGCATTATATAACGCGCTTAATAAATTAAAGCTGAACAATTTCGTCGATTTTGACTGCACGGTTTATCGTGCCCACGCTCCAGTGTTCATCTTTATATATAAGAACTCGTCATTCGGTAAGGATGACTGAGCCGTCACCGCTTCTGCACAAGCCTATGTTCATTGTTAAACGGGAGTGCAAGCTTTGCTTGCGCTTGCAGGCGAAGCCTGCACTCCATCTCCTTAAAAGTCCTTTGCACGGGTTCCCAGGCGGGAGATTTGGGAACCCGCGCAAGATGTCCATAATGATCAGCGCTCCAGCGTCGCCTTCACCCAGGGATCATAAAGTGCGGCTTATCGGGTCTGATTATCGTGTAACGACTTCTCCCCATAATGATTTTTTAAGGTTGCGGTTTAGTGGAATGGGACGCTGGACCGTGGGAACGATGCACAGTCGGTGTGTTATGCTGGTTCATCAATACAACAAGTGGCGAAAAAATCAGTGCGATTAACAGAAACAGACAATCAAGCCTATTTCGATAAAAACAAAGCCAGAGAGAAAACCTGTGCCGTCTGGTTAAAACAGCAAAGCAAGGCCGTTCGCAAGCCCATTCTCTTTGCCGCTACTGCAGGCATTACCAACGGCTTGGGGGTGATTGCACAATCGGCAGCGCTGGCTTATATCCTGCAAGCCGTCATTATCGACAAGCTGCCGTGGGCGTCGATGATTGCGCCATTCATGGTGCTGGCAGCCGTTTTCATCTTGCGTAGCGTGTGCGTTTATTGGCATCAGACAGCGGGATTTGAGGCCGGAGCGCAAGTCAGGGCGTCGGTAAGACAGCAGTTACTCGACAAGTTTTTAACGCTGGGGCCTGCCGCGATCAAGCAACGGCAAAGCGGTGAGTTGGCGGCGGTTACCTTGGAACAGGTCGATGCGCTGGAAAATTATTTTTCGCGCTATCTGCCGCAACAAATGATCGTCGGTGTCTTGCCGATCATCATGATTATTGCGGTCATGCCGGTCAACTGGGTAGTCGGTTTGATCTTTTTAGTGACCGGGCCGCTGGTGCCGGTTTTTATGGCCTTAGTCGGGATGGGCGCGGCCTCCGCCAATCGCAGCCAGTTTTTGGCGATGGCTAGAATGAGCGGTTATTTTCTCGATCGCTTGCAAGGACTGGCGACACTCAAGTTATTCGGCCAGGCTACCCAGGAGTTAGCCAACATCAACAAGATTGCCGACGGTTTTCGGGAAAAAACCATGGCGGTATTGCGTATTGCGTTCTTGTCGTCGGCAGTCCTGGAGTTTTTCAGTGCGATTGCGGTTGCCTTGGTGGCCGTGTATGTCGGTCTGGGCTTATTGGGATTGGCTCATTTCGGCCCGGCCGAGCATATCAGCTTAAGTGAAGCGCTGTTCGTGCTGATGTTGGCCCCCGAGTTTTTTATGCCGCTCAGGCAATTGGCGATCAATTATCATGACCGGGCTGCGGCATTGGGTGCGACTGACGCTATCCTGACGATACTGGAGCAAGACGCCGATGCGGGGGCGCTGGTTCCCAAGCTCCAGCTTGGGAACCCAGAGGACCGCTCCTGCGTTGCTCTACCTCCTGCATCCATACAAGTCGCAGCTTCGCGAGACGGGAAGCTGGAGCTTCCCTCACCTAGTTCCCAAGCTGGAGCTTGGGAACTAGCGAATCTCATCGAATTTAACAATGTCAGTAAATGGTATGGTCAACGTCAGGTTTTAGCGGACATCAACCTGAACATTGCCGCCGGTGAAAAAGTTGCCCTAGTCGGCGAGTCGGGTGCAGGGAAAACGACGCTTTTAAACCTGTTGTTAGGATTTGAGGCTCCAACAGAAGGCCAGGTGTTGCTCAATGGACAAACGGTTAACCGCGAATGCGCCGCCAAAGCCATTGCCTGGGTGGGGCAAAACGCCTATATCTTCCACGGCACTATCAAAGACAATATCGCGCTGGCCGATCCGGATGCGTCTGAACAAAGCATTGCCAATGCGTCAGAGGCGGCCGGTATCACCGAATTCAGCGCGCAATTGCCGGATGGCTTGCTGACCCCGATTGGCGAGCGAGGCTATGGCCTGTCAGGCGGACAGGTGCAAAGAATCGCGCTGGCCAGGGCGTTTTTAAAAAATGCTGACATTATCCTGCTGGATGAACCGACCGCCAATCTCGATGCCGCCAACAAAACGCTGCTATTGGGTGTCATCGATCGATTGTTTGCCGATAAAACCCTGATCATCGCCAGCCATGACCCGGACGTAATTCATCGAATGGGCCGGCGGGTAGAATTGCAGCAAGGACGGCTGGTGTCATGAAAGATTTATGGTTTTTCCTGAAATTATTCAAACCGCATAGCACCTGGTTAGCGGGCGGAGTTTTCCTGTCATTGCTGACCGCATTCGCCTCTATTGCCTTATTAACACTGTCCGGCTGGTTTATCAGCGCTTCGGCGATAGCCGGATTGGTCGCTATTGACGGCAATACGCTGGTCTTCAATTTTATGCTGCCCGCCGCGCAAATACGCGCTTTGGCGATCAGCCGCACGTTGGGTCGTTACGGCGAACGGGTAGTGACCCATGAAGCGACTTTCCGGGTATTGGCGGGCATACGCAGCTGGTTTTTCCAGCAGCTTATTCCGTTGGTTCCGGGACGTTTGTCGGCTATGCGCAGCGGCGATTTACTGTCACGCATGACCGCGGACATTGACGCGCTGGACGCGCTGTATTTGCGACTGCTGGCTCCTGCCGTTGTGGCGGCGATTGGCGTAATCGGCGTTACCGTCTTTTTGGCTTTTTATGCGCCGGTCATCAGCTTGGCTACCGGTCTTATGTTGATGATCGCCGCGGTGTGGGTGCCGTGGATTTTTAACCGTTTAGGACGTGCCGGTGCGGAAGAAATCGTGGTATTGGCGGCAAATTTCAGGATTCGGCAACTCGATATGATTCAAGGTCTGGCGGATTTAATCGCCAACCGGGCCTACGGGCGGTTTAGCGATAAGCTCGGGCAGTTTTCCGATTTGATGATCAACATCCAGCGCCGGAACAACCGCTTGTCGGCGATTTCATCGGCATTCACCTTATTGTTGTCGCAGTTAACATTGTTAATGGCACTGACGCTTGCGGCGATTTCATTTAAAGACGGCTTGTTATCGGGATCGGATTCAGCCTTGGTCGTTTTTTGCGTGATTGCGGCTTTCGAGTTGGTGACACCCTTGCCGCAAGCCATGCAAATGCTGGCGAAAACCCAAAAAGCCGCCCGCCGTATCAGGCAGGTTACGGAAATGTCCCCGACGATTACACCCAGCACGGGCTTTTGTCCCCCTCTCCCTTCGGGAGAGGGTTGGGGTGAGGGCTTTCAAAGGCCATTGCCGGGCCGTTACGATTTGCAGTTAAACGAGGTGAGCTTTCGCTATTCAGATCAGCAGAGCAGGGTGCTGAACAATATCAGCCTGATTATTCCGCAAGGCGCTAAAGTCGCCATCGTCGGCCCTAGCGGTTCGGGCAAGACCACTTTGTTGCAGCTGATAATGCGTTACTATGATCCTGAACAGGGCAGTGTGTTATTGGCCGGACAAAACATCAGGCAATTCGATGCCGACGAATTGATGAGCTGTTTCGGCGTGTTGTCCCAGCGCAGCCAGTTGTTTGCCGCCACTATTAAAGAAAATCTGTTGCTTGCCAAACCGGACGCCACAGCAATGGAACTCAATGCTGCGATTAAAGCCACAGGACTGGAAAATTTTATCGGCTATCTGCCGGAAGGCCTTGATACCTGGGTCGGCGAAAGCGGCGTAAAAGTGTCGGGAGGCGAAGCGCGGCGTATCGCCTTGGTGCGGCTTTATCTTAAAAATGCGCCGGTATTGATTCTGGATGAACCCACCGAAGGCTTGGACAGCGATACGGAGCGGGATGTCTTCACCGCACTGGCGGATTTTGCCAGGGATAAAACCGTGGTCATGGTGACTCACCGTGAGGCCGGATTGGGCTGGGTCGATGTCGTCTATGGCATGGAGCATGGCGTTTTGTGTGAACTGTAACCTCATTCAATTAGGCTTACACTCACTCGATAATTATCGGATGTGAGATGGCCGGCTGAGAGAGTTTCCCGCGTTTTTAAATCCTACAAAGATGACAATGCATGTGAGCAACTACAAACGGCTAGGCCGGGAACAAAAGATATCGTGAACTTAACCACGAAGTGCAATCCTATCTATTCGTCAACGCCGTTAAAGGAGTAGAAGTGCCTGATCTATTTTTTCTAAATTCACTAACCGATATGACTCTTGCATACGACAGGAGTTATAACATTCCGATGGTGATTGTTTCAGTGCTCATCGCAATTTTTGCGTCCTTCTGTTCGCTTGAGATGGTCGACCGACTGGCGCGTGGCGATCAACGTTATCTCTGGTTATCAATCGGTGCATTGATTCTTGGCGGGGGCGTATGGGCAATGCATTTCATCGGCATGCTGGCTTTCCAGCTTGATTGCGAGGTTACTTATGATCCATGGATTACCGGCTTATCCGTATTGCCCGGCATTTTTGCAGCAGCCGTGGCGTTAAATATTGTTACCAGCAAAAAGGTCACCTTAAACAAATTACTGCTGAGCGGCATAGTGATGGCCTCAGGCATCGGTCTGATGCACTACTCCGGCATGGCTGCAATCCGTTTGGACGGGATCTTGCGCTATAACCTGAACCTGTTCATTTTGTCTCTTGCCGCCGCTGTTTGTTTATCGGTTGCCGCGTTGTCGATCAAGACTTTTCTGTCCGGATTGCCGGGGATTACAAGTCCTTCTGTTTCTTCGTTGATGGGAGGCAGCGTGCTGGGCGGTGCAATATCCAGCATGCACTATATCGCTATGGAAGCGGCGTACTTTGCTCATACTCAGGCTAATGCCGATACTCAGGTCATCGCGGCAACAAGCCCTAACGTTCTTGCAATCGCTGTTATTTGTATCGCTATCTTGCTGATCTTCAGTGGTCTAATGTTTACCTACCTGGGTATGAAAATTGCTCATGTTCGTACCCGTATCAATGCCATTCTTGCGTCAACCAGCCAAGGTTTTGTGATGATGGATCGAGATGGCATTATCACGGAATGTAACCAAGCCATGCTGGTCTTGATGGGCATTGATAAACAATCACTGGTAGGCGCGTTTTACAGGGATTTAATCAGCACGGATAACAGCTGCGTGATGCAAGCCAATTATCGAATGGAAGCACGGCTGAACCGTCCCGATGGGAGCCTATTGCCTTGTTTGATTGATAGCAATTCCATCACCGACGATAGCGGGGAAAGAATGTATTCCTTCGCTTTGTTCAGTGACATTAGCGAGCGTATAGCAGACGAGACCGAGCTTCGGGAGAGTGAGACACAATTTCGTGCATTACTTGAATCGACGCCGGACCCAATGGTGATCTTAAATAGCTACGGCTTGATCGGCATCGTTAATCATCAAGCTGAAGACTTACTTGGATACAGTAAAAACGAGCTATTGGGAGAACCCATCGATATTTTATTGACCGATGAGTCGCATCATATATTTGCTAAATTGCGTGAAAATTATATAGGTAATGCCCAGGCCAGGCCGGTGGGCAAGCAGCAAGAGCTAAGGGTTAAAACTAAAGAGGGCCGGGGAATTCCTGTCGAGGTTAGCTTCAGCCCTATCAATACCTCCAAGGGATTACTGATTGCCGCTGCCTTGCGGGATATTAGCCAGCGTAAAATGGCGGAATCCGCACTTGCAAAATCCGAAATAAAGTTTCGCACACTCTATGTATCCACAAGCGAAGCAGTCATGCTTTGGGACGAACGCGGTTTTTTTGACTGCAATGACGCAACCTTAGCCATATTCGGCTGCGCAACCAAAGAGGAATTTTATACAAAGCAACCCAGTGACTTTTCCCCTCCTCAGCAGCCATGCGGCAGAAATTCATCGGATTGCTCTAAAGAGGTAATAGCCAAGGCTTTGGAACAGGGGAGCCATAGCTTCGAATGGCTGCATCGGCGTATCGATAACGGTAATGATTTTCCAGCCGAGGTGGTATTAAGTTCTATGGAGTTGGATGGAAAACTTGTGCTTCTGGGCACAGTACGGGATATTGCAGACCGCAAGCAATACGAAGAAAAACTCCTTCAATTGGCCGAAGCTAAAAGTCAGCTATTGCAATCGGAGAAGATGGCCACGATTGGTCAATTGGCTGCCGGCGTTGCCCACGAATTGAACAACCCGATTGCCTTCGTTTATTCTAATCTGGGAACTTTTGAAAGCTATGTTAAGGATATTTTAGCAGTAGCCGCCGCTTGGCAAGCTGTTGCCGATCACGATGACTGCGCGAATGTTATCGCACTGCAAGCAAAAAAGAACTTTGAATATTTGAAGTCCGATATTTTCGAACTGATAGCGGAATCAAAGGACGGTTTGGTGCGGATGAGAAAAATCGTAGAGGACTTGAAGAATTTTTCTCGAGTTGGAGAGCCGGATTGGCAATCAGCCGACCTGCAAAAAGGACTGGACTCAACGCTGAATATTGTTTGGAACGAACTTAAATATAAATGCGTAGTGATCAAGAACTATAGCGATGATTTGCCCCAAATCCGTTGCATTGCTTCGCAACTCAACCAGGTTTTTATGAATTTGCTGGTTAATGCAGGGCACGCCATTGAAGAAAAAGGGGAAATTACCATTACTACGCGCGTATGCCCAAGTGATAACACGGTGATCCAGGTTTTGATTACTGACACCGGTGCCGGTATCCCGCCGGAAAATCTCAAGCGGATTTTTGATCCTTTCTTTACAACAAAACCGGTGGGACAAGGCACCGGTCTCGGTCTTTCGATTACTTGGGGCATTATTGCTAAACATCACGGCACCATTGAAGTGAACAGTACCGTTGGCATAGGATCAACTTTCACAATTACATTGCCAGTCGATCAGCACGATGCCTAGATTCGACATTCTGCTGCTTCATTACAAATATACGATGGGGCGTCATCCCGGCAGGGATTGTCGGAATCTAGAAATGGGGTGATAAAACTCCCTGCAAGTATTTGCTTACCCGGGAAATACCTGTTAAATTACGCACCTCGTTTTTAAGTTGACGAGGCTTGTTCGACTTTCATCGTCGGCACAAGGATGTACTCGGTACCAATGGGATGGTACATATTTGGTGTGGCTTGGTTATATTGGCGAAGATATCAGTATTCGCCGTTTTATCCTGGATACAACGCAAGATTCCCCCCATATTCATCAATATTCAGCGCTAAATTTCCATTGATCGTTGATTCTCTGCCGGATTATAAATCCCGCATGGTGACAAATTCCTATGTCATCGTGTTAAGGCAAAGCAATTTCCTCATGAAGTCAATGAGCGTCAGCTCAGCAACACCAATGCCCCGTTCACGCATGCGCAATATGGCAACGGATTTTTGATTAACCCCCTTCTGCTTTCCAATTGCCTGATGTCTTGTCATCAGCCGGTTTTTGTAATATTTGACCTCCAAATTCACTGTCACAATATTTGACTGGTGCCATCGCTCCACAGGCTCAACCGCCATCTTAATTAGACACTCTGAACGATTTAGAGCTTATCTTTTTCAAGGTTTAGCTAGGGATGGACAGGCTTTTGTCCTGTCTACATGATTACTCCAATGCGTTAATTAGGGATAGGGAAGGCTTCTCCCCCCCAACCACCCTTCGAGCTGTGCGTGCGGATCGGAGGGAAGGTAAGAGAGAAGCCTTCCCTATCCCCACCGGCGTCAAATATTTAAACAGCAAGTCAAACTTACGTTTCGATTTAATGAACTGTATTTTTTAACATTATTCGGGTTTACAAAAAGCCCAATAAAGCAGGAGAGGAGATTAATATGCCAAAGAGAGAAAATGGAATAATCAGGATTCATGTCTATGAGCTGCGCATAGGTATGTGCGTCTGCCGACTGGAAATGCTTGAGAATGAATCGCCGTTTTTATTCGATCGATTTGATATTAAAACTCAAGCAGATATTCAAGCGATTCAAGCGGTTTGCGATTATGTATTCATTGATGGCAAACGGCAAAATGAACTTGATGTCGCCATGCCGACTGAAAAGGCAGCTCCCAAGAAACAACTCAGCTTTGCTCGTTCGTTTGAGCAATCGGCGCACACTTATCAACAGACCGGCCATTTAATCAAAACCGTCATGGACGACATTCGCTTTGGCAATCAGTTAAGTATCAAACCAATTAAAGAAGCCACCTCCCAGTGTGTTGATCAGGTTTTGAAAAATTCGGATGCCATGTTATTGCTGACGCAACTTAAGCATCAGGACAAATATACGGCGCAACACAGCCTGAATGTATGCATTTTAGCGATCCTGTTAGGCCGCGAACTGAAATTTCCCATTGAAGAGCTTAACAGTATTGGCTTGTGCGCCCTGCTGCATGACATTGGCAAGATGAAAGTTCCTCTTGAAATACTGAATAAACCGGGGAAATTGGAAGGCGGTGAGCTGGAAATCATGCGCAAGCACGCAGAATTCGGCCGCGATATTTTAATGGCTGCCCAAAACATAGCTCAGGATGCTGTTGATGTTGCTTATGGGCATCATGAACATTTGGCAGGTACCGGTTATCCAAGAGGTGCCGACACAACCGAGCTGTCAACCTTTACTAAAATAGTCGCTGTTGTCGATACTTATGATGCTATTACCAGCGACCGCGTCTATCAAAAAGGCAGACCGCATCTGATGGCGCTGGACATTCTGGTTAAAGGCATGAATACCGAGTTTGAACCCGACTTGGTTATTCAATTTATTAACTGTATTGGTTTTTACCCGCAAGGTAATTTAGTCGAATTAAGTAGCGGTGAAATCGGCATAGTAGCCGAACAAAATAAAAGCGACCGGCTTAAACCCAAGGTTCTTTTAATTCTCGATGAAAACAAAAAAAATACGAATGAACGGATACTCGATTTGGCATCGGATGTTTCCGATATTAATGGCGCCCCTTATGAAATCAAAAAAGTAGTCCGTTCGCAGGATTACGACATTGATTTAATAAAGTTTTACCATGATGGCAAGTTTACTCAAAGCTATCCGGTCATCGTATAAATAATCACTGCAACAAAGGCTAAGTTTCCAAATATTGAAAAATGACTAAAAAAATTGATGTAACACAATTGCGAAAAGGCATGTTCATTTGCGGTACGGATCGAAAATGGATCGATATACCTTTCTTTCGCCAAAAGTTCCTGATTACCTCCAATAAACAAATAAATACTTTACGGGAATACTGTGAATTCGTTTATATCGATACCGAAAAAGGCGTTGATGTAATCAGCCAACCGGAAGTCAAAATCGAGCAGCACAACGACGAAATATCTGTTGAACGCGATAGTTCCAAGCAAAGCCATGAAGATAATGTATATCGAAAAAACTACGAAGACAGCCAGACTATATTAAGTGAAGTATTAAATGATGTACGGCTCGGTCGCTGTGTCGATAATCCCAAGGTAAGGGGCGTCGTGCAGGAGCTGATCGTCAATATCGTAAAAGACAGCCAGACCATGATCGGACTGATCCAGTCCAAAGACAAAAACGACACCTTGGCGCGTAAATCCGTCAATGTTTGTATTCTGGCGTTGGCTTTCGGTAAACATATAGGTATTCCGAAAGACAAAATGTATGAGCTGGGTTTGGGAGCGTTATTGCATGACATCGGGATGATACAAATCCCCAGCAGAATCCTGTTAAAAAAACAGCCCCTGACGCCTGCCGAGCGCACGATCATGGAAAAGCATACCGAGTATGGTCTCGCCATATTGGCTAAAACTCAGGAAATCCCTGTGAATGTATTAAAAATCGTTCATTCCCATCATGAACGCATGGATGGCAAGGGTTATCCGCAGAAATTGCAAGACAAGGAAATCGGCTTATTGGTGCGCATGGTAACGATTGCTTCCGTTTACGAAGCGCTAACGCGGGAGCGCTTTTACACAGAAACCCTGACGCCGGTTGCGGCATTGAAATACCTGTATACCTCAGGGAAAGCGATATTCGATGCACCTTTGGTGGAAAAATTCATTCAGGCGCTCGGCATCTATCCATCGGGCTGCGTTGTCGTGCTCAATAGTGGAGAGATTGGTGTTGTCGTCAACGTCAATCCCCAGGATCGGTTACGCCCGACATTGCGCATTGTTACCAATGCTCAAAAACAGTTGCTCACGCAAGAGTCTGTTCTTGAACTCGCAGACCGAACCACTAAAGACATAGAAATCATTAAAACATTAGCAATGGATGATCCGATTATCGAACTGCTTATGACGCTTCACGAACAGGCAAAAGGCGGAGCGAATGAGGCGGTGAAACTCAAATGAGGTACTCGGGTCGGAAAACCATGAAAGAAATCGTTAACTCCGGACATACGGTCATCGTGCTTATGTCTGGGATCAGCACTGCCTGGGATGAGCAGACGCAACCGCTGTTGGATGCAGAAAGATCTTAAATTATAGGTAATTCAATGACTTCAGATAATAACTCGGTGTCGGTACCCAATAAAATCGCATCAGCAACTAAACCGGAATTACAGCCGCCGCTTACCGAGGAGGGTGACGAGTGGGAAGGGTTTTATGAAGATGATGAGTATGAAGAGTTTTAATGTTGCAGCGTTCCCATATTTCGTACTCATCTTTATACGCAGATGCACGCACCGTCTCCGATCCGGTACAACGGGAGTGCCAAGCTTTGCTTGCGCTTGCAGGCGAAACCTGCACTCCAGCTATCAGTAACCGCCTGGACAGCTTTTACGTGGATCCCCAAATTGGAGCGTTGGGGACTCGCAGAAGATAGGTATAACAATGAATGCTCCGTGTGGGAAGGATAGAAACAGTATGAGTAGTGTCTGGGCGATAGGCAATCATGTGAAGGTACAGGGTATGGCGGATAATTTTAAAATACTCTCTTATGACTTTATCTTGAGCGGCTGCGTTGAAATGATTTTGGAATCGCCTGAAGGCGGCAGGATTTTTTTAAAGCGGCGAAAATCGCAAATCCTAAATTCAGCCGAGCAATGCGACGCGAGTCAATAACAGAGTGAATAGGTGTAGCGTAAATGAAGACTAATAGGCCTGTGACTAACCGAGAAATCCTGATAAAGGAGGGGGCGCTGTTGGTTAGTCGAACTGACGTGAAAGGAATTATTTCTTACGTCAATGATGACTTTGTCAATGTCAGCGGTTTTACCCGTGATGAACTGATAGGCGCAAATCACAATATCGTCCGTCATCCCGATATGCCGCCGGTAGATTTTAAAGATTTATGGCTGACCTTAAAAGTGCAGAGATCCTGGCAAGGGGTGATAAAAAACAGAACCCAATCCGGCGATTATTATTGGGTGGAAGCCAATGTAATACCGGTATTTAAAAACGAAAAAGTTCATGAATACCTTTCGGTTCAACGCGTAGCCTGTCGTGAAAAAGTTGAAAAAAAAGAGCGGTTACACAAGCTGCTTAGCGCTGAAAAAACAGCAAAAAGACCGGCCGGATTAGCCGCCATGGTCGGTTTAATCAAAGAAACAGATATCAGGAAAAAAATGGCATTTGCGCTGGCGGTGCTCTTGGTACCGGTTTTCTACTTAATGTATCGGTTGTTTTTAGCGCAGGATTACCCGCTGTTAGCGGGTGTTGCGGCTTCAGCAATGATTGCATTGACGATAAGTTTCGATGTGATCAACAGCTTCACGGTCATGCTAAATAAAACCATCGGTATTTTTTATCATTTGTTCGAGAAAAGGTTTGGCGATGTACGGGATTTAGCCCGGAATGACCTGATCGGCGATTTTCAGCGCACCTTATATTCAATGGAGGTGAATTTGGATTTGGCGCAAGCTCGGGAAGATGCTGCAAAAGCTATGCAGGTTAACCAGGCACTGGGTAACGTTCACACGGGTGTCATTGTGGCTAATAATGATTTTGAAATTATTTATATGAACGACAGTCTTCTGGAAATGTTCAAGAAAGCCGGAAGCGATACAGATACGCCGTTGCCGCATTTCAATGCCGATAAACTGATGAGCGGAAAGACCGATAGTTTTTACCGGTATTCCGTTCCTCAATGTCAGCCAACTTTAAAGAAACCGTATCGTTCGGAACTCCATATTGCGGGGCACGTAATCAGGTTTTCGATCTGTTCGTTATGAAGCCGACAAGCAATAAACTGCCCGAATAGAACTACTCGGCAGTTAGACAAATCGCATTGTTAGCACGCCGGAGCGTGGAAACGACGACAACCCGGAGATTGGGAACCAGAAAAATCTTTGGCGAAATAACCCCTTAAACGCATTCATGAAAATAGAAGAAAAAGTTAATCAATATATAAAACAGTTCAAGAATACTACCGAGCATCTTGACCCGGCGGATGGGTGTCTAAAAAAACTGGATATTGACTTCGTCCGAAAACTCTCACGGATTATTGAAATGCATCCCCACATTAAAAACGGACAGTCGAAGCGTATCGCGGAAAAGGCCTTGCTAATTGCGAGTGTGTTTGACATGAGCGCGGAAGAGAAGGGCGATATTCTCTATGCCGGATTGCTGATACAACTCGGCAAGATAAGTTTGCCGGATAGATTGCTGACAACGCCTTTTTATTCAATGTCTATGGTCGATAAATACCGCTATTTAGGACATGCGGTGGACGGTGATGTTTTATTGCGTGGATTAACGCAGTTTAAAGGCGCTATTACTTTAATCCGCCATCAACACGAACACTATAACGGCCAAGGTTTTCCTGACAGTCTGGTTGAGCACAACATTCCCTTAGGCTCCCGTATTCTCAGCGTGGTCAGTGACTATCTGGCGTATCTTGAGGGGGCAATGACCGGCAAAGTCATGTTCGCCGATGCCGCACTCAGTCAATTAATCATCCAGAAAGAAAGCCATTATGATCCTGAAATTGTCGACGTTTTCGTTCATGTGCTCAGAGGTGCGACCGTTGAAGAACTCAAAGAGATACGCGTTAAAGCAAAACTACTCGCGGTGGCTACAGAACAGTGGAGAAAAGGCCTTGTGCTTAATAAGCGAAATAAGCCTCTAAGCACGTCCACGATTGTTGAAATTGCATTGACGCAACTGAAACTTGGCATGAAAGTGGACAGCATCTATTTTGGCAGTGAGCCTTACATTAGAAATTGTATTGTAGATCAATCGATCATTGACAATGTCGCCGCATTAACAAAAAACAACGGTAAAAATCCCGTCATCAAAATTTTCCTGAGCATGAAATAAGTTATGGCTATTCCTTCGGCTCCGTTCAGGGCAGGCCCTGCCATGCACTATCAGGAAAATGTAAATAGATTTGTGTTGTTCGATGTATCCGCGACTCAACCTGTCTACGACAGACAACGCTGCAAACGCACCCGTTATCGTTGCACTTGAAGTCGATGGATGGTTCTCACGCTGGTGGAGCCTGGGAACAATAAAATTGTGAAATAGAAGTACCCTTAATAATAAAAAACAGAAGATAGCTTATGAAAATCAATATGCCTGTAACTAACCAAGAAATCCAGATGAAAAAAGGGCAAATCCTGATTACACGAACCGATTTAAAAGGAATTATTACTGACTGTAACGATGAGTTTATCAGTATCAGCGGTTATGCCCGTGATGAGCTGATAGGCGCAAGCCATAATATCGTCCGTCATCCCGATATGCCGGCGGCCGCTTTTGAAGATTTATGGACAACGGTAAAAGCGCTTAACCCCTGGCAGGGGATCGTAAAAAACAGGGCGAAATCAGGCGGTTATTATTGGGTGGAAGCCAATGTACTGCCGACGTTTAAAAATGGCAAGGTCGATGGATACCTGTCGGTTCGCCGCGCGGCAAGCCGTGAAAAGATCGAAAAAACGGAGCAGTTATATCAACTGCTTAATGCCGGGAAAGCAACAATAAGACCGACTGGTTTGGCTGCGATGGTTAAATCAATCAAGGAAATAGAACTCTTGAAAAAAATGGCAGGGGTGCTGGCCGTGTTGTTGATACCTGTTTTCTGCTTTATGTACCAGTTGTTTTTAGCGCAGAATTATTTGTTATTGGCCGGTGTTGCCGTGTCGGTAATGATGGCGTCGCTGATCGGTTTTAATGCGCTCCGCAGTTTTTCCGCGATGTTAAATAAAACCATCGGTGTTTTTTATCGTTTGGCCGAGAAAAGATTTGGCAATGCGTATGACTTAGGTCGAAATGACCTGATCGGTGATTTTCAGAAAGCCATGTATTCCATGGAAATAAATTTGAATTTGGATTTGGCGCAAGCCAGGGACGATGCTGCAAAAGCCATGCGCATTAACCAGGCGCTGGATAATGTTCAGTCCGGTGTGATGGTGGCGGATACCCATCTTGAAATTATTTATACCAACCATAGCGTTGATCGTATGTTCAAGGCTGTCGGGCAGGATATTCGTGAACAGTTGCCTAATTTCAATGCCGATAACCTGCTGGGTTCGAATATCGATAGTTTTCACCAGGATCCCTCGCGTCAGCGTCGCCTGCTGGCCGAGTTAAAGGAGTCGTATAGATCGGAATTGCTTATCGGTGGCCAGCACATGACTGTTATTGCCAGCCCGGTTATCAATGCTGAGGGTGAGCGCATCGGTTTTGTCGCCGAATGGCAAAATAAAACCCAAGAGGTTCTAATTGAACAAGAGATTGGGCAGTTAGTGCAGGATGTTAAAGCGGGTGATCTGAGTGCCCGCATTAACATGGGCAATAAACAAGGCTTTGCCAAAACGCTGTCGTCCAGCATCAATGAATTGGCCGATGTCATTGAACGTGTGTTGAGCGACATTAGCAGGGTGATGGAAGCGATGGCTGAAGGCGATTTAACCACCGCCATCACTAATGACTATCAAGGCGTCTATGGGGAATGCAAGAACAATATCAACGGCACCCTAATCAACTTGAGTAATTTTATTGTTCAAATCAGGGATGCGGCTGATTTTGTCGATAGTTCATCACAGGAAATAGCCAGCGGTAATGACAATCTGTCCCAGCGTGCCGAACAACAAGCGGCCAGCCTGGAACAAACCGCCGCCAGTATGGAACAGCTCGCCACCACCGTAAAAGATAATGCAGGGAACACGCAACGGGCCCATCAAGTTGTTAATTCAGCAAGCCAATTGGCGCAAAAAGGCGGCGAGATCGTTAAGTCGGCCATCATTGCCATGCAGGATATTAATGACAGCAGTAATGAGATTGCCGAGATCATCGGCGTCATTGATGAAATTGCCTTCCAAACCAATCTGCTGGCGTTGAATGCTTCTGTAGAGGCGGCGAGGGCGGGAGAGCAAGGTCGGGGGTTTTCAGTGGTTGCAACCGAAGTACGCAACCTGGCTCAACGGAGCGCCAATGCTGCCAAACAAAGCAGTGACCTGATTCAGAACAGTGTGCAAAAAGTCCGTGCGGGAACGGCATTCGTTAATGAAGCAGGTATTGCGCTAACTGAAATTGTCAACAGTGTCGCACAAGTCGGTGAAATTGTTGCTCAAATTGCCAGCGCCAGCGCAGAGCAGACGGCGGGTATCGATCAGGTCAATCAGGCGGTTTCGCAAATGGATGATATTACTCAGCAAAATGCGGCTTTAGCGGAACAAGCGGCAGCGAGTAGTATTTCTATGCATGATCAGTCTACCCATATGAGCAAGCTGCTCAGTTTCTTTAAAATAAATTCGAAGGCTGCCTCCTCGCAGCCAGTTAAAACTGCCGGGTATAGTAAGGTGCTGGTAGCGCCGGTAAGAGCAACAGCAAAAAAATCTGTAGCCTCCTCCGCTTTATTATCGAGTAAGCCCAACAGCGATATTAGCGACGAATGGGAAGAGTTTTGATAATGAAGCAAAAATAGGTATGCCCTGCAAGGCACTGCGACTTGAATACCGCAGTTTTATGATGATTGAGGGGGATTTGTGTGACGAAGATCGAGCAACTTGAAAGTGAAATAAAGCAAAAGACCAAAGAATTAAACATAAGTTTGAAGACCCAAATTTTGTTGCGTGAAAGACTGAAAAGCAACACTAAAACGCTGGGAGAAGTCTTAGACCAGCTTAAGGCGATAGAAGCCTATTTAGAAAATTCAAACGAGTATGTTTATAAGCTAAAGCAGGAAAACCGGAAGCTTAAGTTATCATGCGACGAGTGGGTGAAGCGAGCTATAGAGCTTGAGTTTGAGGTTTTAAGTGCACGTGATGCGGCAAAAGAATAAGCAGTTGCACAGAATTATTTACACCTTCTCTAAAAACAGGGTTCTTTATGACATCCAATAATTCAAAGCTTATTTTTATTGCAATGCTGTCGGTTTTATCGAATGGCTGCGCCAACCATTCTGTCAGTCCGGATTGCGCTCCTGTCAGTGCAAACCATACCCCTGCCAGTACAAATTATCCTGATATTGGTAAACATGAACCGGAATATTATCGGGTAAAAAAAGACGATACCTTGTATGCAATATCGCTACTGTTTGATCTGGATTATGGGCAATTAGCACAATGGAACCAGATCGTTCCGCCTTCTTATACGATCAGAATAGGTCAAAAAATAAGACTTTCTGACCCGATTTGGAAAAAAAATTCGGATTTAGGAAGCCGTGGAAAGTAAAGCCTGGTTAAGCGTATGCGCTGGTAGTGGCACGTAATCGCCGCAGCACGCTTTGAGTGACTTAGACTTTGCAAAGAAAACGATCGTTTGCGCAACGCTGGCCTAGTCAACGTTAAATGTAGGGTTGTATGCTGCACAAAGGTATTGCGATTGCACAGCAAATGGCAATCGGTTTGTGCAAAAGGAAATTCAGTGCCGATTAGTGTTTGCAGGCAAATATAGGACTTACAGTTTTCCGTATGCAGCTGAAATTATAAATAAATACGGATCACATGATTCGAAATTGGACTGCTATTTGATGAAAAGCAGCCAAGCGTATCAGGCAGATTGTGCGGAAAAATGTCACCGACAATCATACTCGACGCGAGTATGGATTGCGGCTTTTGCCCCTCTTTCCTTGCAGGATGCCTACATGGATGCAGGTTAGTCGAGCACCAGCGGTAGGCGCTTTACGACTGCACGGATGCAGGAGGTAGAGCAATGCAGGAGCTATTGCCGAGGCGATGCAGGAGCAAGTGCCGAGAGGGTGCCGGGGTGAGGGCGATCAAAAAGCGCAAATCGTGGTTTTTCAAAGTTTAAATCTAGTCATGTTTTGCGTCGTATAAATGATAGCGGCTTTTCCCGGTCTGCTTGACGACATACATGGCCTGATCGGCTTGGCGCAATAGCGTGTCGCCGTCCTCGTTGGCAGACGTATGAAAAGATACGCCAATGCTGGCCGACACCGCAACCTTATGACTGCCGATGACTATCGGCAGAGCGATAATTTCCAGAATGCGGTCGAGAATTTGGCAGCACTCCCGCTCACCGGCAAGATCATTAAACAACACAACGAATTCATCTCCGCCCAGTCGTGCCACGGTGTCGCCGGCGCGCAACGCTTCTTGCAGGCGGCGGGATACTTCCACCAGTAATTGGTCGCCGGCCTCGTGTCCGCACCGGTCGTTGACCTGCTTGAAGCCGTCAAGGTCCAAGTAGCAGACGAACAGCATCCTGCCGCTACGTTGCGCCTGCGCGATGGCCTGAACCATCCGGTCGGCCAGCAAGCGCCGGTTAGGAATGCCGGTCAGCGCATCGTAATAAGCGACTTGGCTCAGCTCGGCCTCATGTGCTTTGAGGTAGCTGATGTCGGAAAATACCCCGACATAGCGTCGCACCCGACCATCATCGTCGCAGATGGCTGCAATCGAGAGGAGCTCCGTAAAAATCTCGCCGGACTTTCGCCGGTTCCAAATCTCGCCACGCCAAGTTCTATTCTGCTTTAGAGCTTGCCACATTTTTGCATAATAGGTCTTGTCCTGTTGTCGCCCCGAACTCAGCATCTTGGGGTCCTTGCCGATCACTTCTTCGCGGGTGTAGCCTGTAATCTGGGTGAATGCCGGGTTAACGTTCAAGAAAACATTGTTCGCGTCGGTGATCACGATGCCTTCCTGGCTGTTGTCGAACACGCCGGCAATGATGCGCAGGTCTTCCTCCGCCCGCTTGCGTTCGGTGATGTCGCGAAAATACCAGACGCGTCCGTAGTACTGGCCGTCCGCTCCGGTGGCAGGAGCTGAATACCGATCGAATATTCTTCCGTCTTTTAGCTGTATTTCTTCATGACTTTTGTCGTCTCGGTGCTCGTATAGATATTGGACACGGGCGAGAAATGCTTCCGGTTCGGCGACTTGTTCAACAACTGTTTGAAGTACCGGCGCATCCAGCCGCTCACTGACCAGCTGTGGGGAAAGCTGCCATAGGTCAATGAATTGTTGGTTGTAAGAGATGATGTGTGCGTTTTCATCGACCACCAGGATGGCATCGGGCGAAACCTCCTGCTGGGTTTGCAGGATCGTATTCTTGAGTTTTATTTCCTGCTGAGCCCGCTTATGCTCGGTGATGTCGCGCCAGACGCCAACCAGCAGACGCTTGCCGGAGAGATCCAGCATGCGGGAATTGATCTCGACATCCAGAATGTCGCCGTTCTTGCAGCGGTGGCGGTTCTCTAAAGACATTTCGCCCGATTCCCCCTCCTGCCGTACCGCTGTAACCAGCGCCTCTTCATTCAAGTCAGCCTGGGTGTCGACCAGCCGCAGTTGGAGGAATTCTTCATGCGTATAGCCCAACATGCGGCATGCGGCAGGATTGGCCTCGACAAAGCGCAATGTCTCCGGGTCTATCAGTTCAATAGCGCTGGGCGCCTGTTCGAAAATGGCGCGGAACAACTCCTCGCGCTCCACCAGTTGCTGTTCCAGACGCTTGCGCTCGGTGATGTCCTCGGTGATGCCCATCAATTTTTCAACGCCGCCATTCTTGTTATTGATCGGAACAAAACACGACTTATAAACCTTCCCGAGCGGTCCATCGGCCTTAAACTCGAAGTGGCTGCTTTCCCCTGCATAAGCCTGGGTAAGTAATGCAGCTACGCGCTCCCGGTCGGCAGCGCTGACTGAATCCAGGTATAAATATCCTTGTATCTCGCATTCCTCTTTGAGCCCCAACATGCATAGTCCCGCCATGTTCATGGAAACTATTCTGCCACCCATGTCTATCTCGTGGATACACATGGGAGAGTTTTCGACCAGCAAGCGGTTGTGGTTTTCGCTTTCACGCAAGGCACGGGTAATTTTCTCGTTTTCCCGCAATGCCGCTTCCAGTTCATCGGTGCGGCGGCGAACCAGATCTTCAAGCGTAATTGTTGACTGAAACAGATTGAAGTCAGACGTGTCGATGTTCGCGCTGCTTTCGGCGCGATTTATCAATGCTTGAACGACCTTGTTCAGGCGCGCGATTTCGGCATGCAATGCCTGCTCGTTCATGCCCGCTTGATTAGTCATCGTGCATCTCTGTCTCTATCCCGGAAGCGCTGCCAAAGGCACAGCCGGTGAAAGTCTGATTGTTGTGTATGCCGCGGAATTGTTCGCCGTAGCTACTGAAACCTATCGTGTTGTTGCGCTGGAAAATCTCCATGACGTGATCCTTCAAGCCGTTTTTGGAAACTTCCAGGTTGCGCAAAATGCAGTCGCAACCCAAGACCAGTTGAGTTGAGCCTATTTCTGTCCGAACTGCGTCGAAAGTCTGCTCCAGGTTAGCCACTAAATTCACGCCATGCGCCACTCTGAGTACCAGGCCCGTTTCAATGGCGCAATAGAAAGTCAGGCTGCCGTCTGTATTTGCCTTCTGGATAGAGCGCACATAATCCGTGCCGCCAATTTTTACCACGACGGAGGGAAAGGCAAAGTCTTTTGAATTGAATTCGTTAATGGCAACACCGACCAGTCGGGCATACTCTGTGGCTGCAGGTAGCCCATTGATCTCCTTGACAATGCGCTTGGCGGGATCGGCTTCCGTGACGACGAAACGTTCGTCAGTCGAAACAAAATGATGGGTCTTGAATATTTTGAAGGGCAGGGCAGTGTTGACCAGAACCAGTGCCGCGCTGTCGGTGTGGAAGCAGCCATTGCTGTAAACATAAGTTTTGGCGAATTTTTGGTCGTCACCCGCCGAACCGCCAAACAGTGTGATCTTGCCTAATGCATACTGCAACGCATGCGCCACACGTTCTTCGCGACCGGACATACCGTCAATCAGCAGCAGCGCGAAGCTATGCTCCGGCCTTGGGTTAGGGGCTTTACTTTCAAGTCGCTGTAACAGGGATTGGGCGAAGTCATGCCCTCTGGTGATATCGAACTCGCTTAATTGATCCAGCAGCCCGCTGACAGCGACGCAACTGGCTTCAGGAAAACTAACACCGGACAGGCTATGCTGGCAATAACCGGCAGGCCCGATTTCTCCTGCGGTGGTGCAGCCGATGACTTGAACCCCGGCAAACAAACGCTGCATTTCGGCAGCCAGCAGGTCAAGGGCGTACTCGCTGGAGCAAAAGAAAACCACCAACGCCATGTCCGGCTGCGCCACCGCGGCATGAAACTCCTGCACCGCCAGTTTTGCATCGGTAGCGAGCGACTGAAACATGCGTATTTGGTTGGGATTGGTCATATTTCCGAATTGTTTGAACTACAGTCGACTTACTACTCGACATTGACAGAGTGTTTACATTATAGGTGGTAACTACTCAGCCTAAAAATAATAGATTGCTGGTTTTTGAAGTAAGCGAAGGCGCAAAGGGGCTTTCATTGTGTGCTAGCAAGTTTTTGTTTTGGATAAATGCACAATACAAGATCTGACACAGCTTTTACTTGCCGATCTGAACTCAAGCCTCAGTTAAGCTGGGCGAGATTATAATCAAGAAAAAGTCCCTGAGGGTACGTTGTGCGTAGCTTTTAACTTTATGGGCACATAAGGTACGCACAGCGTAAGAATCTTAAAAAAAGCAAATGCTATGTAGGTAATGACTGACGTTAGATATTTTTTGTTTTGCTAAAGGAATAATGCTATCTTGCTGCCACCTCGTATTAATACGTAGGCTAAGCAGCTCGCCGGTTGCAACGCCAATATAGGATGTGCCGACGCCAGGAGGCGCATCATTCGCATAAAGCGTAAATAAAGGAGTCAATCCATTGACCCACTATCGCCGCATTTACGCGCCGGGCGCGACATGGTTTTTTACCGTGAATATTGCCAAACGACGAAATAATCGGTTATTGGTTGAAAACATAAATGTACTGCGGACGGCCTTTTATGATGTTAAAAAGAAACACCCTTTTCGCATTGAAGCGGCGGTTATCATGCCCGACCATCTTCATTGTCTATGGACTTTACCGCCGGGTGATGCTAATTATTCAATGCGTTGGGGACAGATCAAAGGGCGCTTTTCCAGTCACATCGATACCGGCGAAAGCATTTCTAAAAGCAGGAAAAAACGGCGCGAGCGCGGACTCTGGCAACGCCGTTTTTGGACGCATTTAATAACGGATCAAGATGACTTCAATCGTCATGTTAATTACATTCATTGGAACCCGGTCAAGCACGGTTGGGTCTGCCAAGTTGCAGATTGGCCGCATTCGAGTTTTTTCAAGTTTGTAAAAATGGGTGTTTATCCCATGACCTGGGGTCATTCGGGTGAGTTTGATTTTGATGCGGGTGAGTAACTCGAATGATGCGCCTCCTGGTGTCGGCACATCTTATTTGGCGCATCTTATCGCGTTGCAAGACCCAAAATGTCAGGCAACGAAAAGAAGTTGCACGACCTTGTATGATCAAAATTAATGAAATATTGCTAAAAAGATCAAGTAAGCTGTAACCGTTTATTGGGAGGCCGTCACGTCCTGAGGACGGGTTGTTAACCCGATCCTGCTCCGTAGATTGGCCCCCGCCCTATTCACCCATACCGTGGAGTATCCAAGGCTTAGAGCCTGCATACACAAGGAAGGTAGGTGCATGTGCAGGGTCGG
>Ga0208886_100038_pt1 | contig 95298 bp, 104 predicted proteins | sample LakWasM105_HOW12_2_FD_183923 | JGI IMG/M metagenome (GOLD analysis project Ga0208886, IMG submission 183923) | Freshwater sediment methanotrophic microbial communities from Lake Washington under simulated oxygen tension - Sediment Metagenome... | ecosystem: Environmental > Aquatic > Freshwater >... | reverse complement strand
GACAGCTCAGGAATACCTGCTCCAATTTCGGGCCATACCAAAATAGACGCGATTAACACGCCGACCATGGTCCCAATAAGCGCCCACACAATTGCCATGATGGAGAACTGGCGTACGACCGTATCGTTAAAAAATTCAGACTTATTGAAAGACTGCATGTCCATTTTTCCTCTAAGAGTTGATTGCCCCATGCTTCCTTCAAGTTGTAGCACATAGAGCAGCGAGCATAATGACGTTAAGTGAGTGAAGAAAACAGGGTCATAAATTTACAAAATTTGCATATCAGATGGGGTAAATATAGAGAGTGAGCTGAGTCCATTGGCAAATTCAATGAAACTTTAGAAAGAGTTAGATGAGTCGCAAAATCTATACCTTGTGTGATGTAGAAAAGCCGGTTTTAAAACTTGATAATCGCTGACTAGATCAGAACCAGACGACTTCCGTTCACGAAATCAACAAAGTATGCGGTGTTTGACTTGACGCTAGTTGGCGAAATGCACTCTACGAGGGGGGTGATATATCCCGTTGGAGTTTCAGGCAGCCTTCGATTACTTCTTTCATGATTTAAACCCTTCCTTAAGCTGGCTGAATTTTGGAGGAATCTACCTATAGCGTCAAAGACTGATTTACAATAGATTCCATAGGAAAAACCAATACTAGGAATTGCAATGATACTTCGTCATATCCATTATTTTTTGGCTGTCGCGGAGCACGGCAATTTCACAAGAGCGGCTGATGTTCTGCATGTTTCACAACCGACCTTGTCACAACAAATCAGGCAGCTTGAAGAAAGCCTAGGCACTGTACTACTTGATCGCTCTGGTCGTAGAGTGCGCTTAACAGATGCAGGTGAGGTGTGGGCGCGGCATGCAAAACTTGCTCTGCGTGAGCTTGATTCAGGTGCTCGGGCAGTTCACGATGTCGCGGAGCTATCTCGTGGGGTCATAAGATTGGCAGCAACGCCAACAATCACTTCGTATTTAGCAGGCGCTGTAATAAGTGAATTTCATAACCTCTATCCCGGCATAACTATCGACTTACACGAAATACCGCAGGCGCAAATAGAGTTGATGCTGGCTGATGATAAACTCGATTTAGGAATTGCATTCGATCATGCACAATCGGCTGAGATCGAATATCAATCACTATTTTCTGAAACGCTAAATTTAGTGATTGAAAAGAAGCATGTTCTGATGGAAAGTGTTAATGCTTCATCAGTTAATGTGCTCACGACAGAACCCCTGGTATTACTCAATACATCATTTGCGACGCGTCAGCATATTGACGAATATTGTCGACTATTGAACATCAGAGCAAATGTAGTTATCGAAACGAATTCTATTAGCGCAATTTTACAAATTGTACGAAAAGGGCATATATCGACAATACTACCCTCACAGATTGATTTAGAGGGTACCGATTTATATTCTCTTCAACTTGATCCACCCTTGCCTGCGAGAAAGGTAGTCATTTTAAGGCGCAAAGATGCATATCAAACAGCTGCAGTGAGAGCATTTACTCAGGTGTTGATTGACTATGCGGATTGCATCATGGCAAGAACTGGCGGCTAAGTCATTATCTAGTTGCACTCGCTATTCAGATTGCATCTAAAGTTCGCAACTAACTAATACTTCACTAAGCTTCATTTCTAAAGCATCTGCAATTTTCAGCAGATTCATAAAGGCGACGTTATGCTCGCCACGTTCAATCCCACCAATATAAGACCTATCAATGTTGGCTTTATCTGCCAGCGCTTCTTGAGACAACTTTTTATCCAATCGCGCAGCACGAATCGCAGCACCTAGTTTAACCAGCGCTGGATCACCTGAATATGTTGGAGAGGGTTTAGCCACGCCATTATGGTGAATCCTTGCTGCATTTGGTACCACGGGATATGATACCCAAAAATTGACTGCCTTAATTGGTGGTTACTAATAAGAAAGGAAACACAAATGAAATCCGCTTGGTTTGTAATGCTAGCTGCACTGTTTATGTCTGGATGCAGCGAACAATCATCTGTAGAGAAGGCAGTCCAGTATCAGCTCAAGGATCCCTCATCCGCTGAGTTTCGTGACTATATTGCAAGCGATGGCAACAAATACGCATGCATTAGTTGGAATGCCAGAAATGGCTTCGGTGGGTATACGGGGTGGGAAGTTGCTTATCTCGAAAAGAACGGCGATGAATGGGGAGTGCGTTCAATGAGGCATGAGCCTTGTTCGCAAGAAGATTTAAATAGTACTGAAGAAACCGACAGGATAGTTGAGCAAATCACTGGATTACCAAAATAAACAAAACAAAGAAAGGCTAATAATGAGGTTTAGTATTTTGATGGCATTGATTGCCAGTTTGTCTGGATGTGCATCAATGACTGGTATTGAAGAGACTACCACTACTTTCACATTAGAAAGTGGCAATAAGGTGCTCGTATATCGCCGTGGATGTGCAATTCTTGGAGGGTCATTTATCAATACTTCTGATAAGAACATATCGCTGGTTAATGGAACCATTGTCACAGTGCACAAGGAAACCAATGCAACATTAGGGCAGTATATGCTTAGTTGCTCACCAACCTTAGCCGGTGGCTCATCCAAATGCCTCGTTCACTTAATGATGAAAGATGGTGACATGCGTAAGTATGGAGGTTTGAGTTGTCCTAATATGGATATGAAGATCATGAATTTGGTAGTTAAGTAAGTAATAGTAATAACCAGCACCAATAGCCCGCCCTAACCAGGCGGGTTTTTTTACGCCTATACAAAGGAGCCCATGTGATCGAAGTCAATTGTTTCAAACAAGCATTTCAACTTTACCAGGCTAATCAAATAGCCTTGCCTGTTGTCCAGGATATCGCTTACACACTGATGAGTGCATGCGATGACATCCCGCCTAATGTGCACAGTTCTACTGATATCAACATCGACAATCTCCTCTGGTTTTCAGGCCAACTGTCAGCTGAGTTTTCATTTAATGAATACCTTGGCGGTAACGCGTATATCTGCGAATCAGAGTGCGACCTAACCAGCATCCGAGCCTTTGATCAAGATTGGGCTGACAAGCATGGTGACTGGCCCAATGTTACTGACCAGCCTATGGTTTGGGATGTATGCCACACCCTTGATTCCGGGTGGGTAGTGTTTTCGTACATTTGGAATAATGCTGGTGGCAATCTCTATTACGTGCCTTCTTCTTTATGGAAAGTAGGAAGAGTAAGCGAACACTTACTTATTAATAATGGCTAGCCATACTTCGCTTCTTTATCCATCTTATATGAAGGGTGCAATTCACTCATTCTCTATTTAGCTAACAATCAAATAAGGATTATTCATGAAAGAAAAACGCATTTTAAAAATAGGCGAGTGTCTCAATTTATCTGCTAAACACAAGATCAAGTTTCACATAGGCATAGATGCTCAGGATGCCATTATCATCCGAGTGGTTGAGAATGAAGGAGGTGGGTATTTCAGTCCCGAGTGGGTCAAATTGCAAACTATCCTGGATAAACTGGATAGTGCTAAAACCCCATTAACATCGTTCACACTTCAAGGTATCACACAGGGCAAAAGCTCAAACACCATTGGCTTTTTGTGGGCAACAATCTATAGCCTTGGGCTCGTTGAAAGAGACATCGACAATCCACGCGTGTATGTCAGTTGTGATCCCAAGCCTGTCATTGAAACGATAGAAGCGCTTATCAAATCCGGTACCGATATCAAAGTCGATCACATCCCCGATGGTCGCAAGACTGTCACATCAAAACCAGAGTCCACCAAGAAGTCGCACTCCAGCAAAGCCTAGCAATAGTCACCATCAACGCTACTACGGAGAATAAGTCCGCCACTCTTGTAATAGCACCCTCCATAACATCAAGCCAGACAAGGCTTAATTTAAGACTTGTATAAGACTCCCGGTTATACCGAGTTTATACCGACCAACATCTTTCCCGTTTCACCTTACACCACTGAATCTCAGTGAATTTTGGAGTTTTCTGATGGCTCTTTTAACCCTGCTTGTAATTGGGTTGTTTTGTCTCGTTTTTAAATCCACCCGGATGATCGGCGTGATCGGGTTAACCCTGATCGCGCTTGTTTATCCATTTGTGTTTCTCACGCTATTTCTAGTTTCTATTGTTATTGCCTATTTCAAACTAAGGAGAAAATTGAATGCATACCGTCCACCAGAACTACCTTGACGCTCTTGAAGTTGTACTTGCCTGGGATATTCCAGAAGGCGCCATTCCACTGGCAGTCGCCGATCAAGCAAGGCTAATGTCGGGCTTTGATTGTGAACAGCCATACATCGACATACTGCAGTAAACACTTCTGTTCCATTTATTTACTACTCCCACCTCACTAAACCACCGGATATGACAAACATGAAAATCAGCTTTATTGCTGAGGAATTGTCACGTCTATTGGTTTGGCGGGGTGGGGCTCATTTCATTATTTTTTTGAAAGTATATCCATGACATTCATCACTGCTTCATTGGTGCCTGAGCGAATGCGTTTGACCATTCCCGCTCAGCATTTCAGACAACACTTCCCTTTCAAGATTGAATCAGCTGTCTATCACCTTGCCAGAATGCTCTGTCAAAAGTATCAGGGCGCAATTTGGGCATTTTACACCTTGAGCAATAACGGTTTTTATATGGTACCGGACATTGAGGAGTCAGTGCATATCATTTGCGAGAATGGCTACGAGGGGAAGGTTTCTAAAGATGCATTCGGCATCATTTGCTGTCTGTATGCCTATAGTCATTTGAGTTTTTCAGACAATTCAGAACTAAGTAAACTTTGCTCAGGTCATTATCACGCGCTGCGTGAGTTTGCATTAGAGCATGCTGAAGCTATGGCAATTTCCAGAGCGATAGATTAATCGGGAGGGTTGGCTATGAACACACTATTTATAAATGTGGGATTGGGTAGCATAAGCTTGTTTCTGTTAGCCACCATTGTTGTTGCCGAGGAATCCAGAATTTACCAGACAGATTCGACGGGCAATGTTCAGTATCACAAGCCTTCTGTGGTAGTTCAGGATAATGGCCGGATTATTGAGACTGACCCTTACGGTAGCAAGCAACACCATAAGCAGCAGTACCAGATGAAGGGTGATCGGATTTACCAAACAGATAAATTCGGCAACATCCAGTATCACAAGCCGCATGGTGTAATTAAGAAGTAATGCCATCGAGAAAATTGCCTGGGTTTAGTATGGTTACTGGGTAATTTTCACGGTAGTTGCTCAGTACCTGACGACCTGACGGTACCGACGCCGAGCTAGCTACCATATACTACTTGGGCTGGCGACGTGTCGTCGGGTGCGTCGCTTTCTATCTACAAACAAAAAAATAGGAAAAAAATGCCAGTTGTATTTGACGAAGAATCTGGAACCTACCGCGTCATTTTGAATCCGCTTTTTACTATTGATGAAGCGGTAATCATTCTTCTTGGTAAGTCTTTAGTTGACTATCCATTTGTTTATTACGATGAGTTTGGTAATCATGAAGAGACTTACGGATTAGAGGACTATTTGCAACTATTTTACGACAACGGAGAAGAGCATTTATGTAATAAAGGACTTGAGTATCACGAGCTTATACTTGATGCCATTGAATGTGGAGACTTAGTACAGCATTGCAATAAATTGAGAGGGGTTAAACTTATTGAGTGGGCCAAAGAAAGGAAGATTGAGGTCAATGCCAATGGCCTGTTTATCGAGAAGCTTCAGGCGTCTAATAAGAAGCCAACGCTTACTAGGCTTAGAAAAGCGGCTATCACTAGAGCCTTCAATAATATGGATATCCAACTCCCAGTTACCCTTCCTGATAAAGATGCTGGGGCTAGTGGGATTAAAGCCGAAATTTGGGAAGTTGTACGTACAAATAATAATATTTTTCCAATATATAGAAGATTTGATAAGGCATGGATTGACATGCGGAATGAAGGTTTAATACTGGGCGGACTCGATAAAAAGCCATCTAGGGAGTAACCCCTAAAATAGAGTCAAAGGGTACTCTTGCGGGGGAGGGTACCCCCCATCTTATAGTGAGCATTCATTTAAAACTTCCAGTAAGGAGGAGGATGCAAAACCTAATCAGCAGTATCTATAGCCAAGATTTAGAACGGCTACAAAATTCAATTACAAACACGAAGTTAAACCTCATAACTTTTCTTAGTCAAGACAACTTGGAATATGCCTCTAGGCTTGACACTTCCAATCCAACTGGAGATCGGATAGGAGGTATGTTTTCAAATAGTAATATCCGCAGGAAATATGCGGAATCAGGACATCGATTAAAGATCAAAGAGCTTGATGACATAAATGAGGATTTGAAGTCAGCTGCTCATGCACATGGCTTTAAAGCTTCAGTGTGGTATCGGGTTGCTCAGATACCAAATGGCATTGAAATTGATCTTGGTGATGATACGCATAGACGTATTGCTGTTACACCAGGTCGAGTCGAGATGTTGAACTCTGGTTCCCAATCAGTATTTGTTAGGAACCCACAGATGGGGGGTATTTCCGTTCCTGAAGATGTGTCTTCAGGCGATTTATCGAAACTCGATAAATACCTAAATATGGCACCAGAGAACAAGGTATTGGTAACAGCTTGGCTTACCTACACCATGGCACATGCCAAGGTAGAAAGCAGTAAATATCCAATCCTTGTTTTCAGTGGGTCACAGGGCACGGGAAAAACAGTGATGTCCAAGCTGTTGTTGAAGTTTGCAGATCCCGGAAGTATTGGGGTACGAACATTTCCAAGTAACCAGAAAGAATTAGCTATTGCTTGTCAATCCAGCCATGTATTGGCCTATGACAACTTACGGTTCCTTTCTCCTGTGATGGCAGATGCTTTATGCATAGCTGCTACAGGAGGATCAATAACGGTAAGGCAGTTGTATACCGATGCGGAAGTAATGGCAATTCGGTTGCATGGAGCGGTGATACTCAACGGGTTACATCCTTTCATCAACCAAAGTGACCTAGCACAGCGTTGTTTGACGATTGAGTTGTTACCTATCAGCAAAGTAATGCGACAGACCGATGCTGAGTTACAGGAACAATTGAATCAAGATTATCCAGATATTTATTTTGGATTGTTGGATTTGATTGCGAAAGTATTTGCTGTACTGCCAGATATTAAGGTTAAAGAGGCAGAACGCATGGCTGAGTTTTCGAAGTGGTTGGCCGCAATGGAAGTCGTGCAGGGCGTGCCGGAAGGTGCTTACCAGAAGCATTACTCTGATCAGATCGTAAATGGTCAGTTAGATGCCTTGCAGGACCATTTGTTTGGAAGCGAAATATTAGCTTTTGCCAAACTGCAAGAAAGGCCGTGGATTGGGACGCCCACAAAACTGTACGATGCTTTGAGTGCGTTTGCTGTAACCCGGATTGGACGTTCACGTGAATGGCCAGACAACGCCATCGCGATGTCCAAGCGCCTAGTGCCTCTTATTGCATCTTTGGAGGCCCAGGGTATTGGGATTCAGTTTAAACGAGGTAAGGAGCGCCAGATTGTCATTACAAACGAAGCTGCCGAGAATGACCTTTATTAGACCTACTGCGGTATGAGGTTGAGATATTTGAAGCTAGAACATACAGCGGGGACTTTGGTCTTCGCATATTAATTACGATTGCAAAAGGATAAAAATGTTAAAGCTGAAATTTGATTTTCTTACGGGTGTGACCTTTATTTCTCTTAATGGTAAATGGGAAAAGTACTGGATTTATCAGTTGGTCAGAGAGCGAATTCAAGAGAATTTGGATAGCGTTCGCCAATTGGACTGGTTTGATTTGAGTCAGCTCTTAGGTGAGGAGTCTTGGCACTATCTATCCTCTAGAGGGTTGTTAGGCAAAGCCCGCTCTTGCTTTAGATATTTGGTAGAAAAGGGTGAGGTACCTATCAAAGATGTGACGAAACATTACAAAGATACCAAGCGATATAAAGTTACAAACTAAATGAGTATGCCGGGGCCAAGAGCTCCGGTTTTTTTTGGAGGTACAAGAAATGGCAATAGTTAAACTTACACAGGAATTTATTGATAAGCAGCTAGTGTGTCCAGAAGGCGTTAATCGCAGTGAGTTTGTGTCCGACGACCGCAGTGGTTTGTATGTTGAAGTCCGTCGTAATAGTAATGGCTACGGCACATATTATTTACGCTACAAAGACGCCATTAACAAGTCCTGTCACCAGAAAATTGGGCGTACACAGGATATGACATTGGCTGAAGCTAAAGAAGCGGTCAAAACACTTAAAGCAGAAATTGCCTTAGGTGCTGATCCGCGCGCAGAAGAGCGAGCTCGCTTGGCAGTAATTACATTTACGGAGTTCTTTGATGAATATTACTTGCCTTACATTACAGCACGCAATCGCAGTTGGAGGCGTAGTGAGCAAATCTACAGGCTACATGTAAAGCCGGTGTTTGGGTCTCGTCGGCTAAATGAGGTCACGCGAGTGGAAATTCAAAAGCTGCATGCTAGTCAAATACAGGTAAACAAATTATCTGCTGCATCTGCTAATCACCTGGCTAAATTAGTGAGGCATATGCTGGGCTATGCTGTGGAGTCTGGCTTCATCAGTACTAACCAAGCCGCCCGTATTAAGATGTTTTCAGAAGACAACAAGTTAGAGCGGTATATGAATGATACTGAGCTGCAAAATTTACTTGGTGTGCTTAAGACGGATAGGCGCAGAAACGTTTGCAGTATTGTTCTCTTTCTATTATCAACCGGCATGCGCCTTAACGAAAGCTTGTCTGCCAAATGGGAAAATGTTGATTTAGATAAACGTACTCTTAAGGTGCAAGCTATTAATAGCAAATCTAAGCGGATGAGAGTCGTTCCACTCAATGACTCAGCAATGGCGGTAATTAATTCACTTGATACAAAAGGTCATTATGAGCATCTTTTCATTAACAAGCGAACAAAGTTACCTTATGTGAATATTGCGAAAGTTTGGGATGACTTGAGGAAAAAGGCAGGTCTGCCAAAAACTCGTTGCCATGATATGCGTCACCAATTCGCAAGCTTTCTTGTGAATGATGGACAGTCGCTTTACACAGTCCAGCAGATACTGGGACATAGCGATCCATCAGTGACGCAGCGTTACGCACATTTATCTACGTCTGCATTGCAGTTAGCAGCCAATAGTGCTTCAAAACAGATTCAGGCAGCGCAACCCAAAGCGGCTTAAAAGAAAACTTTTGCAGCCCACCTGACGACTCGACGACTTGTCGCCTTTCCTTGGAGTACATGGATCACGGCAGGTCGTCGGGTACGACTGGTTCAAAATCATGCTTGTACATAATGTTTAGGGATAATATATTTACGAGCAATATTAAAAATAAGGGATAAACGGTGAGCGCTCTAACTAATAGTAATTCTGGCGTTACATCTGACCAAGGGATCAAAGGATTTTCTCAGAAAGTACTTAGGTATTTTCTTACCTTTATCCAGACTGATTTTAAGAAACAACAAGCGCCACGCAGAAGAGTACTTCTCAAAACAGACAGTAATTTTAAGATTGGGGTGCCACTCCGGAAGTATGCATCGCTTTATAAAGCAGTTTGGCAGTTCGCGAAAGAGTCACCTGGAAAAGGCTTAGAATTCAGGATTGGTGTTAACCAATACACATCACCAATCAGCGTTAACCTACGCAATTTAATCAAGCAACATATTGATGCTATCGATGCCGAGTTGGCTGATCGTATTGCTAAGTCCACAGTAGAGTACGCTAACTCTAAAAAATCTAAGGGCTTAAGCGACCCAGAGAAGTTCATTGAGGATGTTCAAATCCACTTAGTCGAGGAGATTGGGCAGCGGATTGTTCAGCCATTACTGGCCATGCTGGAAAATCCATTTCGAGAAGCCGCATACTCATTTGTCGAGTCCGTTTATGAGCTTGAGGCAGAGTTGACCGATAACTTGGCTCAGAGACCCTTGGAGAACCTTCCTTTCGTTTTGAACACATTGTTGGTAAAGGGTGACATCACTGGGCTTAAGACCGTTTTCGCTGAAATGTTTGGCATTGAAGATATTCGTGAGCAAGCAATATCATTTTTCGAAAACTTTGCGACTGCCGACTTTTTCCATGAAATGCGAGATTTGCAGCAGAGCCTTCGTTCTGTAGAGAATCAATCTCTGTATTTGTATTTCTGTGAACTTAGATTCGGGACCAATACCTTCCCTTTGTTCTATATTCCTGCAACTTTGGAATACGATGATAAGAAGCGTGAATTCGTTATCACCTTCGATCCACACCTATTGGTCAATAAACAAGCTGTAGATTGGGTGATGCAAGAGCATCAGGGGGAGTCAGCCAAGCTGCCAGTATCACCTATTCATGATAGGGTGGTGTACCTGAATACCGATCAATCATTTTTAGATGAAATTGAGAAAGTATTCAATCGTCTGGTACCCGCTTTAGATGTCGCAAGCAATATTGATATTAAGAAGATGGTATTGCAACAAGCTTCCTCTACGACAATAAAGATTTCAAATACTGCATACTTCGCCGTGTTTGACAGGTCTGACGAGTCCATGGTCAACGATTATGAAGAACTGCTTTCTGCCCTGAGTGGAGAGCAGGACAAAGCCAGCATCCTGTTTGAAAATATTATTCGTGGATTTATCCACGAAGATCCTGAATCGGTAGCAAATGCAGTGAATCAGGAGTGGGATAGCTTATCAGTGCCAGAGCGCCTGGTAGCAGATTCCCCAATTCCGATTAATGAAGAGCAGAGAAAAATTACTACAGCGCTTAAAAATCCTAAGTGCAACTACATTTCAGTCCAAGGGCCGCCTGGAACAGGTAAGTCGCATACCATCTCAGCTTTAGCATTTGATGGAATTATGAACAACCAACGTGTATTAGTTTTATCCGATAAAACCGAAGCCCTGGATGTTGTTCAAGACAAACTCGAAAAGGTGCTATCCAAAGTCAGGGGTGGGGATGGCGATTTCCCTAACCCGATTTTGAGACTAGGTAAATCCGGAAATACATATAATCGATTGATCTCGGGGTCAGCTAAGACCAAAATCAAGCAGCATCATCAAGCTGCAAGTCGACATGAGCAAACAATAAAAGCTGAGGCTCAAGGTAAACTAACTAATTTGAAGGCCGATATTGAAAAAACTATCAGTCTTCTTTCAGACATCAAGCTAGAGGAACTCGATAGTTTTCATTTATTAGAGACAAGAATTGAAAGTCTGCGGCCAGGTCTAATAACCAAGCTTCAGCATCCTGCAGCGCCAGAAAAAATCAAGAACCTAGAAGGAATTAATCAACTCCTAAGACCCAGTTCGCTATCTACGATCTTCGATCAGCTGGATATCGGAGAAGACTTCCCCGAGTTTTCTCAGATGATCCCTATGCTGAGAGCATGGAAAAGGGCTGCCACATTTAAAATTGAGAACCCAAATATTCCTACCTTTGAGCTATTCACACAGCTAGAAGCAGAGCATCACAAGCCTCTACAGAGTTTTATCAATGAGTATAAAGATCTGAAAATGCCTATATTTGGGTATCTGTTCAAAGGTTCTCAGATACGAGCCCTAAATACTCGAGTTGGAAATGAGTTGCCTTGTTCAGATCCAATAGATTTGCATTTGCGCCAAGATATGCTGGTTCAAGCATCTAGATATCTAGGTACGATCAGCCATGGTTTAAAGTCAGATCGGTTAGAACATTTGACTGGATTTGTTTGGCAGCTCTTTAGAAACGATGCAGTTCATATGCCCAACGTTGATTTATTGGCAGATTTGTTTAGTGGATTTCAACAGAATTTTATTGGTCATGATGATCAGTCAGTGAAATTGTTGGATATTGATGGTTTTACCACGGCTGAAGATCAGGTGAAGTTCATAATGGATTGCGTGCAGTACGCAATTTCTTGGGCTGGTATACGGCATAACATGAATGCAGTGCCAAAAATAGATTACGTGGGCTCTAAAACGCGAATTGAAGAGCTTAGCACTGCAAGAATGGCCACTGAAATTGATAGGCGCTTCTTAAACTTTGTCGATAACAAATCAGCCACTGCCAAATCAATAGGCGGTGTGATCAAAAATAAGATGAAATTTCCTGAAGAGGAATTCTCTCATCTGTCAGATGCGTTTCCAGTAATAATTGCAGGAATTCGCGAATATGCGGAATACGTACCACTGAAAGAAGAGATCTTCGACCTAGTGATTATCGATGAGGCCAGTCAGGTATCTGTAGCACAGGCCTTACCTGCAGTTTTGCGAGGTAAGAAAGTTGTTGTATTTGGTGATGCTAAACAGTTTTCTAATGTGAAGTCATCTCAAGCTAGCAACGTTACCAATGCCGGGCATTTGAGTGACATTGAGGCCTATTTTCGAGCCAACGTATCCAATGCTTCTACAAAAATAGAACGACTGAAGCATTTCGATGTAAAGAAGTCCATTCTTGAATTCTTCGGACTAATCTCAAACTTCGAAACCATGCTTGTAAAGCACTTCCGTGGCTACCAGGAGTTGATTAGCTTTTCATCGGCCAAGTTCTACGATCATCAATTACAAGCAATCAAGATCAGAACTGCACCTGTTGATGAAGTCATCCGATTTGAAATTCTTGATCATGGCTTACAAGAAAATAAGAAAAATACCAATCAGATGGAAGCTGATTTCATTCTGAAAGAGCTTCGCCGCATGATTGATGACGAAGAGGATATGACAGTGGGTGTACTGACCCCATTCCGAGAGCAAGTGAAGGTCTTAAATGAAGTTTTATTCCGTGACTCTTATGCTCACCACTTTGAATCCAGGCTTAGATTAAAAATAATGACTTTTGATAGCTGCCAAGGTGAGGAAAGAGATCTGATCATATTCAGTATGGTAGCTACCAAAGCCAAAGATATGCTGAATTACATTTTTCCAGTGTCCTTGGAATCAGCTAAAGATCAAATTGAAGAGCAACTTAAGATGCAGCGTCTAAACGTGGGTTTTAGTCGTGGTAAAGAAGCATTTCTTTTTGTGTTATCTAAACCCGTGTCTGAGTTCAGAGGTGGTATCGGATTGGTGCTTCAACATTACAAAACCATTCTTGAAGAACGCGTTGTACCTGATGAGAGTGATGTAGACCCAGCCTCTCCAATGGAACGAAAAGTTCTGGATTGGATTCTGAAGTCACCTTTCTACCAATCAAACGAGGATATTTTGGAGGTAGTGCCGCAATTTCCAATAGGTGAATACTTGAGGCAGCTAGATCCAACATATACGCACCCTGCATATAGATGCGACTTCCTTATTCGTTACTATGGCGAAGAGCAAGTGGTAAATATTATTGTGGAATATGACGGTTTTACTGAGCATTTTGTTGAGCACCAAAAGATCCATAATGGCAATTGGGAGCATTACTATCGGCCAGAAGATATAGAACGCCAAATGGTTATTGAATCTTATGGTTATAAATTCTTGCGGATAAACAGGTTCAATATTGGTGATGATCCAATTAAGGAGCTTTCGAACAGGCTTATCGAGTTGGTAAAGGATGCTATTTCTTCAGAGGAAAGCTCTGCATTGATTTCATCAATTATTGATGATGCAGAATCAATTGGTGATGGCTCCAAAAAGAAGTGTTCCCGTTGTGGTGAAATTCACGAAATCGATAGTTTTTGGGATAAAACGCTAAAAGCTGGTCAAGGTGCTTACGGACGTGTTTGCCTTATTTGTAAGGCTTCGGTCTCACCAAAAAAGAGCAAGCGTCGTAGCAGGTCTAGATATCGATGGTCTTAATATGGGCATTCAATGCGATAAAATATAAGGGATGGAAATGAAGCTAGATTTAAGGCATCCGTATCTTGCTGATGAGGGTGAAAGGGAAGAGGCAGCAACATACTTTACCTCTCAATTCGGCGAGAGTACATCGAAATCACTTAGGTTAACGGTTGGGCCTCTTAAGGTTCCGAGTTTCGCGAATCAAATTGATGAGTATGTGAAGTTCAAATTAAAGATTCTAAGCAGCACAATTGAAAAGAAAGGTTTTATATTTAAGAAACCAGTCATGACATATGTCCTTAAGCCGCAGAAAATAAGCTATGAGAATATGCTTGATGTAGCTAATGTGTTTTATGACCTGATATTAACTTTTGATGTGAAGGTTAATTTCGAAGAAAACAATACATGAAAGCTTTGATAATTTAATACTGCTAGATTGTGATTTAAGTATTGACATGCAATGGTGTCGTTAAGAAGTGCAACCTACAATAAACGGAGCTAATAAAAATAAAATGGCGACTTTTAAAACAATAGAAATTGAACCAATAAGCGCTGAGCAGCAAAGCCTAGTTAAAATATTTAGTGATACATACGCATTTTCAATTCCTCCCTACCAAAGACCCTACGCATGGGAAAAAACTCAGGCAGAAGAATTATTAAATGACATAACTGAAGCTTTGGAGGAGGCTGTTATCAGTCAGGGGCCTATTACCTACTTTCTGGGAAGCATTGTTTTAATAAAAAGTCCAGGTTCTCCTCTTTCAGATGTTGTAGATGGTCAGCAACGCTTAACAACATTGACGATACTGCTTGCAGTTCTTAGAGATTTATCTAACGAGCGGAGTGCTTTAAGTCGACATGATTATATATGTGAGCAGGGTAATGCAGATCGTGGAACAACAGATCGACTAAGACTAATTCCTAGAAAACAAGATGCGGAGTTTTTTCGGAGTCATATTCAAGAGCTTGGCGGAACTGAAAATATCAAAGGAAATGAAGGTGAAACTGGCAGTCAACAATGCATGATCAAAAATGCTCATTTTTTTAGAGAAACTCTAAAAGAATGGTCAGATTCTAAGAGGGATGAGCTCGTAGCGTTCCTCATACAGCGTTGTTATTTAGTTGTCATCTCTGTTTCTAATGTTGAGACTGCGCATCGGGTATTTACGGTATTAAATGCGCGTGGCTTAGATTTAACGCCAACAGATATTTTAAAAGCTGATTTGCTAGATAGGCTCTCCGTTGAAAAAGAAGAGTCCTCGGCAAATCAATGGGAAGCTATTGAAAATGCTCTAGGGAGAGATAAGTTTGTTGAGTTGTTTCAGCATATCCGAATGATTTTCCAAAAAGAAAAGCCTAGAGAGCGCTTGGAAGTTGGTTTTCCCAAACATGTCACTCTTTTTAAAAGCGATCCTGATAAATTTCTGAAGGAGGTTCTTTCTTTGTATGGAAGGACTTTCATTAACATTATTTCTTCTAGGGATGTTATTAAGTTTGGAGAAAAATCTAGAGCTTTAATTGGGCATCTATTAAGACTTGATAATTCCGATTGGCTTCCAATTGCAATATATTACTTATCAAAGTCTGAGATAACTACTGAAAAGGCCGAAGAGTTTTTAGCTGCACTCGAGAGGTTGGCTTATTTTATGTTTGTCAGGAGATTTGACATCAACAGTAGAATTTCTAGGTATTCAAAGGCGATAAGTGAACTCCAAAAAGGGGTTGATCCTACAAGTGATCAGTGTGCCCTTGCGCTAAAGCCAAAAGAGAAAATAGAGTTCTTAGATGATTTAGATGGAAATATTTATGAAAAGACAAAGGTTAGGTTGCCATTACTCTTGCGCTTAGATTCTGCCTTATCAGATGGTGCTGCTAATTATCAAGATGGGATTGTGACGGTAGAACACATAATGCCGCAGAACCCTAAAGCTGGAAGTTCTTGGCTTACAATGTTTGAAGATGCGGAGGAACGGTATGAGTGGACGCACTGTTTAGGGAATCTCGTGTTACTTACACGAGCTAAAAACAGTCAAGCCAGTAACTGGGATTTTGAACGAAAGAAAGACGAGTACTTTTCAACTAAAGCAGGAGTATCTTCATTTAGGCTTACCTCTATGGTTCTGAAAGCTAAAGCATGGGACTTTGATACTCTAGAGGCACATCACTGTAAATTAATTCAAAAGTTGGCTGATGTCTGGGATCTTGATTATGATGAGTGGGCTGGGGTGTAATTCACATGACCTTACTGTTCACTTAATGAGTAACCTTTCAAGTTCGGTACAGTTTCGGCAATTTCAAACTTATAACTCATTGAAATGCATCAAGGTTTGAGCAGAAATTTACCCCATGAGGAACTTTGAGGTTCGGTATTAAGGTCGGTATTGTTCAGGTGAAAATTTGGAATATTAAAAAAGAATTAGAAATCTTTGACTTACTGGATTACCACCACAAAAAAAATCTGTACTCATAATCCGTTGGTGCTGTGTTCGACTCACAGAGGGGCCACCAAAAATCAAAGGGTTACGTTAATTCGTAGCCCTTTTTCTTTGGTGCTGTTCAATAGAAAGTTCAACCGAGCAATAATCTCGCTAATGGATTAAGCGGAATCATCAAGACTCAAGATTGACGCCTTGGACTTTTTGCATAATAAATGCAAATTCAGTACAGTAGTGGATCATTACTAATAAAGAAAAATAACAAATGGCGAAACAACTAATAATATTCAGGCATCCGTCTGGCAAAGTGGCTAAGGTGACGCTCGGATTTTCTTGGCTAGCTTTTTTGCTCGGACCATTTTGGTTCTTAGTAAAGAAAATGTGGGTTCACTTTTTTGTGTTATTAATAGTTAGCTTGCTTCTCTATTTATTTTCAGAGTACGCGGAACACATTAAGAGTACTTCAATCAGTTTAATTTCGTCGATTACATTAATTGCATACGCGTTTGTGTGTGGGCGCTATGGAAATCATTGGTTACAATCTTCATTACTAAAGCGAGGATATTCACCAGTGATGGATCAGACTGTAAATGCATAGCTGGAGTAAAAGTAATTTTTTAGCGCAGGTCTCAACTCCAATATTCTCATTGGGAGTCGAAGAGTGAGCTTGTTAATCCGCACCATTGTTTTATCGCTACTATCGCTCATCTCCCCAGCTATAGCGCAAACCTCCTTGGCAATGTCTGAGACTCAACTAAAAGCGAGTGATCTTCGTGACGCAACCTATGAAGGCAATTGGTCTGGTGTTGTAAAGTGCCTTTATGACCCTGGGCTTTGGCCAGATGATGAATGTGACGTAGAGTTCACATTTGATATTCATGGAAACTCAATATCTGTTGAGCAAGTCGTTCGTACCAAGAACGGGAAAGAAATCAAATCCACTATCAATCCTGGGCGCTTTAAATTTGTCCGCTCTGCTACAAATGCAATTGCGATTTCTATTGAGTCTGGAATTGATGAAGACGGTACGTGGGTAGAAACGTGGTCATTTGCAATGACTCTTTCTGATCCTAATCACATGATCGTCCACTGGACACGTATTGTGAATAACATTGACATGCCAGTCGAAAAGAAAGGTAGCAAATTTTCTTCAGTTGGTATGGGAGAGCTAATCCGAGAGAGTAATTCGCAATGACGACAGCACAATCGCATCAGTCAAGCGGGACTGGCGAAAAGGAGCCTCTATGAAATGTTTATTAATAACGAGGGTTGAGCAACAATTGTCGCCAGCCCCTTACTTCAAACGTTAGGCATCTAATGCAAGACATTTTTACGTTGAAATGGTTGGTTGGTGACGTTGTATCGCAAATAAATTTCGATGAAGAGTCAAGTCGTTGGTCTATTTTATTTCAGAGCGGATGTATCCTGATTGTCGATTGTCTGTGGCGTTTACGAGTTGATAATCGCATAGTTTCAACTAACCTCGATCATGGCCAGAAATTTGGTTTAGCATCTCCATTTGATGCAATTGCTTCGCTACAACAACAGATAGGTTTAACTCCAATATCGGCTATCACTGTAGCGCACATGGTTGCTGACCTTGAAATTTACTTTGGTTCTGATATTGTTTTTGAGGTAATTCGCAATTCAGCAGCCTACGAAGCATGGGATGCAATCACAGTTGATGGCGTGAGGGTAACTGCTTTGGGAAATGGTGATCTAAGTGCCTAACCAATCCATCAAGCGGGACGTGCTAAAGCTCGCCCCTTATGTCAAACGTTAGGCCTTCAATGAGATATACACTTGATGATGGTGAAAAGTTAAATCAGGAGTTTCCAGAAACATTCTGGATACCAAGCAAATTAGATCGAGAAAATTTATTACCGGGTGAGTTGGTGAAATTGATATTTCGCATATCACTGGAGAGTGAGCAGCATGTTGAGAGGATGTGGGTATTGATTAAAGAGCGCACCACAAATGGTTATATTGGTGAGCTGGATAACGACCCTTACTGTACAAATGAGCTTCGCCACGGGGCATTGGTAAAATTTGAGCCAGCACATGTTATACAAATATATGAAGAGCTACCCCAGGCCTAACCCATCCATCAAGCGGGACGCTGCGCTGACGCGCACCGCCCCTTATGTCAAACGTTATGCTTAACTATGAATCTTGGCCTTGCTAAACTAATCCACGATTACCAAGTTGCAGTTCACGAAGCTGTTAAGCTAATTGTGGATTCAGGTATACAAAAACCTTCAACACCTGCCGAGTGGGTTGAAAATGATATTCCTCAAATAGGTAAGTTAAAACACGGTATTAAATATTTCAAACATGGTTTCGGTTGCGTCGTGCATTTGCCATCTGGCAAGGTAGACTTCGATTTTGGAGCAGAGGGACGGATTGATGGATTTGATTTGTGGAGGCTTACGGGATTTGCCACTGATCGTTTAAAAGAGTATGGTTTTTTAACCGAAGCAGACCTAAAAGAAGCATTTAGTCATGAAATAAAGGCAGGTAATATTGTTCAATCTGACTACATTCTTTGTTACAGGGCTCATGAAAGTGCATAACTTATCCATCAAGCGGGACGCGTTGACACGCGCCCCCTTATGTCAAACGTTGAGAGGGTTGATTCCAGACTCTACAGAGATACAACAAAAGTTCAACGCTATAGTTAGGTGACACATCTATTTAGTTATGTAACGTGATCTAAGTATATGTATTGTTGCGTATTGGTAAACATAGTGCCTTAATAATGTGGACTCATAATCCGTTGGTGCTGTGTTCGACTCACAGAGGGGCCACCATTTATAGAGAGACTCAAGGTTAACGCCTTGGGTCTTTTTTTGTAGTGCGGTAAACTATTCTTCAACTCATTCCCAATCAATCTAAAACCATGAAGATTTCATTGAGTATTGCGGCACAAGATCGTTTATTTTCCAAAGCTATAAGGAGAGTTAGACCAAATTTTGATGAACTGTTTGATGCTTTCTGTCAGGTAGAAATTACCAATCCAATACATGAAGCAATTTTGATCGGGTTGACTGATAGTGAACTGAAGGCGGAATTGTTTAATATTATTGAGCAGGCTGTGCAGTCTTGCCCATTCACAAACTCTGATAAAAAGAGATTTACAGACTTACTTCAAGAGTGGAAACCGAAATTAATCTAAATTGAATGGCAACTTGAGCAACATCGAATCGCAACAAATCACAACCTCAAGCCCTGCCCATACTCACACGCCTTGAGCCATAGCCAATCAGTCAGTGGCCGGCTGATACGACGAATCCCGGTGGCAATCGTTGGCCGTTATGTTGGCTTGGCGTGGGAGTTGGGTTTATCGATAAGAAGGCCTTAATTAGTTGGGCCAACATCCATTCCATCATATGATTCAATATGATATTTCTCTGCGAGCTTGTAGAACTCATGGTTACGAACATTGAGTGATTCAGGTGTGTGGTGTTCGACTCTTTCCATATGAAGAAAAAAGGTTGATTTGTCGTCAGTTGGGTAAATATTGACATAGCGATACCCGTTTTTTGTTAAGTAGTCAGCAACCGGCTCAAGTTTCTTGGGACTAGGGTCAGTAAAGAAATACCCCCAAAGTAACTTACCGTCAATACTCCCTTTCTTGTACGCAGGATTTGCTCGCATTTCTTGAAACATCTGGTTTAGTTGTTCTAACGTGATAACCGCACTGTCTTCAGCCATCGCTATGTTCCCAAAACTCCAGAAAGTTAATACGAATAAAAAATATCTAACTAATTTCAAAATGTGCATAGCAGCAATAATCTAGTGATTTGTTAAATCATATTATCAAACTAAGACGTTTTATTTTCAATCTGAGATTCACATACTTGCCAGCCACAGCTGGTGTCCATAGTCGCACGCTTTGAGCCGTAGGCAATTAATCAGGGGCTAGGTGATACGACGGTAATCCCGGTTGTGATCGTTGGCCGTTATATTGGTTTGGCGTGGGAGTTGGGATTTCTTCAGACGCAGCTATCGTTATAGCTGGTTCTAATTTAAGATGAACGTGGCTAGAGTCGAATTCGGTAAAGGGGTTAGGTTGAAACTTGCAAATAGGTTAGGCATTCGGGTGATTGCATTTTTTGAGGGCGGTAAGGCCATGCTCATGTTGGTTGCCCTGCTCGTTTTTATTTTGGATTTTCATCTTAATGCCTATGATTTAGCAGAAACACTCGTCGGCAGACTCCATCTCGATCCTCAAGGTCATTACGTGAGTCTGCTGCTCAAGGTGGCTGAGAATTTTAGTGGAGGCGAACTTGCCGCTGTTTGCGTGTGCGCATTGATGTATTCTGTAATCAAATTTTCTGAGTCTATTGGGTTATGGAATCAACGCCCATGGGGAAGGACTTTGGGTATTGCCAGTATAGGTGTGCTTATCCCGTATGAGGTTTACGCTTTATTCCACCAATACACTCATTTCAAGTTAATGATTTTACTAATCAATACTTCTATTGTTTTGTATCTATTCATGTTTTTCAATAAACATACAATTCTATCTTCATCTGAACTCTAAAATCCTGCTCTAGGTGCGCATTGTGAGTCATTGGCAGGCAAGATTGACTGATGGTGTGATACCGATTGAGATTTTTGGCCGTTATGTTTGCTTGGCGTGGTAATTGCCTCTGAATCAGGCGGAAGTAAGTTAGCGTTAGTACAAGATTCGATTGTTTGCTGGACAGTACACATGAGAGACTCAAGGTTAACGCCTTGGGTCTTTTTTGTTTTGGGATTCGATCTTAGTTAAATACGATCTTACGTAAATTTGGTTGCTGCTGTTCTGAGTCTTGAGCCTTATCGTAAGCAGATTGCGCTGCCAGGACTTCCTCAATATGTGTTTCAGACCAGACCCGAATGGCGGCCAAGGGTGCCACCAGTGTGAAACCGAGCGGTGTGATGCTGTATTCCACTTTTGGTGGCACTGAGGCGTAAACAGTCCGTTGTATCAAGCCATCACGTTCCAGGCTGCGCAGAGTCTGCGTCAGCATTTTTTGCGAAATCCCGCCAGTTTCACGCTGCAAAGTACTAAATCGCTTTGTTTCCCGCTCGAGTAATCCTAAAAGCAATACTGCCCATTTATCAGCAATTCTGTTCAACATCAGGCGGGTCGGGCATTGCTCGTTATATGCGTTCCAGCTAGTCGAAATGTTTAATTCATTTTTTTCTTGATCACTCATGATGTACTCGGAATTAAGTTCATTGGTTACTTTTAGGTTCCTACTTACTAATAGTAACTATTGGGAATAATATGCGCAACTCCATTTTATGATTTGTTTGAAAAGGAGTGTTTATGAAGTTATTGAAAGTGATACTGAGCGCATTTATTTTTTATTTATCGTTTATTTATGGAGCGTCTGCTATGGCCCAGGATTTATCGCAACAGAACAAACAATTACTAGCCAATTTTGCTAATGAGGTATTTGTAAAAAAAGATTTAACGAATTTGCAAGAATACTTGCATGATAACTATATCCAGCACAACCCCATCGTGCCGCAGGGGTTGTCAGGTTTTAAACAGTTTTTTGCCGACTGGTTTAAAGCTGTGCCGGACTGGCAATATCGGTTGGAGAAAATTGTGAGTGAAGGCGATACCGTGTGGGCCTATGGTGTTTATTCCGGCACCCAGCAAGGCGACTGGTTAGGTATCCCATCTACAGGCAAGCATTACAGTATTCATGCTGTAGATATCTTTCGTATCGAGAATGGTAAGCTGGCCGAACACTGGGATGTGATTGACACCTATGGATTGTTCAAACAGTTGGGTGTCATTCAGTAGTTACTGGTTTTGGGTATCTTTTGATCAGGTAGGCGGATTTTTAATCCGTTTGTCGTGGGTTCGATCCCCTGGCAACATATAAAACACGGCTTGCAGAAATGCGGGCCGTGTTTTTATTCATGTCGAACAGAAAGCAGTGATTCAGCTTTCAATTCTTCAGCATTCCGCTAGTTTTTACGATTTTGAATAGCTTTGCGCTAGTTTAGAGGGGGGTGAGCAATCTCAAGTCATGATCTCCTCTTCAAGATACTCCAAAAGCTACTTTAATCTTTTCACATAACACTTATATACCTAAGGTTCACATAAGGTTTACTAAGTAGCATGGCCATCGTGTAATTCAGTTTAGCTTCTAAATTTGATTAAGCCCCAAAATTCATTGAGGGCAATTTATGAAAGTTCTATTGATGGATGATATGCAGACGAGCAGTCAGCGTTTTAGTCGCAAAAGTTGTGTCGTAAATTTTTGCCTTAAGGGGACGAGTAGCAGGCAGCTTATTCAGGTGAGGTCGTCATGATCTATTTGAATATTTTGGTCGTTGCTTTCTTTGCCTTTGCCTTAAGTATGATTTGTGGGGGAGGTGCTGGGCTTTTATTAATCCCTATCTTGGGATATGCATTGCCAGCCGCTCAGGTTCCGGTAGCGCTTTCAATCGGCACATCGGTTAGTTCAGTCACTAAGCTTTATTTATTTTTCCGGCAAATTAATTGGCATATTGTCAGACATTTTTTGCCGTTTGCGTTAGTCGGCGTCTTGGTCGGGGCTTGGCTGCTGAGTTATTTGTCGCCTATTTATATAGAGTTATGCATGGCGGTTTTTCTTGTCTCTAATTTGCCTTACATATTCAAAAAGACATCAGTCCCTAGTAAAACTGCGTCTCCATTTTCTAACCATTTTCTCAAGTTAATTGGATTTCTAGCAGGGTTCATTTCTGCCTTAACAGGCGCAGTGGGCGTTTTGTTCAATGCAGTGTATCTCAGGTATGGATTGAGCAAAGAGGAAATCGTTGCTACGCGTGCGGCAAATGAGATTATTCTACATTTAGTGAAAATATGCCTGTACGCGTCCTTCGGCCTCTTTACGCTTAAGGCGTTCTATATCGGCATGTTAGTTGCTGTCGCGGCAGTTGCAGCTACATATTTAATGAAATATGTACTACCCAAAATATCAATCAGTATCTTTAGCAAGATAGGCTATGGTGCGATGGTATTCTCAGGCGTCATTTTGTTAAATAGTGCCCTCATTAGCATTCATGAAGCCCATAACCCCAGTTTTCATGTTGTCCGGGTGTCAAAAGGCTACGATGCATCTTTTAATTGGGATGATTTGATCTATTCGATTGAATTTAAATACAGCGAAGGGTTTGAGTTCGAAAGCATTATTCGGTTAACGGATCTAGACCAAATCAGGCAGGACTATGTGCGGGCGCAGGAGGTCAGTGCCCACAAAATTGTCATTGAAAAAGTCTACGCATTGAAAAAAATATCATACGAAGCTTACTACTATGACTCTAGTAATAGCTTAATCAAAAGTATTCAGTTTCGATAAAGTCGAATCCACCGTGATTATGTTTCATCGTGATTTGATGATGTGAGTTGACAGATGCGACCCATCACCATAATAAGCATATTTAATTGGATACAACTTCGCGGCAATAAATAACAATAAATAGAATTGCATTAAATTACGTTAATTGTCAGAATGCATTTAATAATATTAACGCACTAATTATGTAGACATAGGTTTTAGTGATATCGGGGGGTGTATGTCACCATTAAATCTAATGCGCATATCCCAAAGTCAAAGTAGCTTTGGGATATCTAAACAGGTCGCAACCATTCTGCTGGTAACGGTTTTTATTATGCTGACAGGCAATTACCGCCTGTTCAATGGCATTCTGGATATCTACCCGTTCACTATCAGAAATCTGCCTTTTCTAACATCGCTATTTCTGTTCTTCACAGCATTAACCGCGATGTTTTTCTTAGTTGTCAGCCATGGCCGATGGACTCGCTGGGTGCTGGCACTCATGTTAATCATTGCCGCACAGTCTGCATATTACATGGATCATTTAGGGGTCATCATAGACACCGTAATGATTGATAACGTGATGCAAACAGACCGGGGTGAATTGATCGGCCTGGTTACTTCAAGTCTGGTAGTGAGAACTATTTTATTAGGCATTCTTCCCGCACTATTGGTGATTAAGTTTTGTCCACGACCAGCGAACTTCAACATGGAGTTAGGTTCCAGGTTAAAGGCTATGACGTTCTGCTTATTAGCCATTGTCCTATTAATCATTCCATTTACAGCAGATTACACATGCTTTATTCGAGAGCACAAGATTGTGAGGTTCTACGCAAACCCAACATATGCTGCGTACTCTGCTATTAAATATACAACCCAGCATTCCTTCATCCAGCGCAATCATCAGCCTTTAGTGATGGTGGCTGGTGATACTAAAAGTTTAGGCCTCTCTACCAGCAAAAGAGAGTTGATCATCATGGTCGTAGGCGAGACTGCGCGTGCAGATAGGTTCTCTTTAAATGGTTATTCACGCTTAACCAATCCACTGCTGGCTAAAGAAAATATCCTGAGTTTTAGTAACGTCACATCCTGTGGTACATCGACCTCGGTTTCAGTCCCTTGTATGTTTTCTTCATTAGGCCGTAAAGATTACGAAAAAAAGAAGGCGCTTGCACAAGAGAATTTACTCGATGTTCTTAACAAGCATGGCATTGCCGTGCTTTGGCGGGACAACAACTCCGACTCCAAAGGGGTAGCTACGCGTATTCGTTATGAGGATTTTAAATCACCGACCATGAACCCAATTTGCCATGGTGAGTGTCGAGATGTTGGCATGCTGAGCAAGCTGGAGACATATATTGATGCAAACAAAGATAGAGACATGCTGATTGTCCTGCATCAAATGGGTAACCATGGCCCTGAGTACTATCGTCGGTATCCTAAAGAGTTCGAGCGATTTAAACCGGCCTGCCAAACGGGAGAGTTGAGGGATTGTACAAAACAAGAAATCGATAATGCTTATGACAATGCCATTTTGTACACGGATTATTTTTTATCAGAAGTCATCAACTTTCTGAAGAAATATGATCATCAATATGAAGCCGCCATGCTATATGTTGCAGACCATGGTGAGTCGCTGGGCGAGCATGGATTTTACTTGCATGCTGCCCCATATATGCTGGCCCCTAAAGAGCAAATCCATGTGCCAGTGATCTTGTGGACAGGTGAGAACTTTGATTACGATTTGAACGACATTAAACCTTACCGGCATGCAGCCTTAACGCATGATGATTTATTCTGCACGGTGATGATTGCTTACGAACTCGATTCCAATATGTGTAGTGGCAAAAATGTCATGCTGATGAAAAACAAAAATCTTAGAAATTACGCAGTATCTGACGAGATTGTAATCAACTAATGGCCCTGCATCATCGTATTGAACGTCTGAGCTTGGCTTGTTATTCAACTGATGTTGATGTCTCAATTGACGATATAGCGGCCCCAAGCGTAATCAAAAATATGCCTAAAAGTTGATGGTTGCTTAAATAGTCAGAAAATATGAATACTGAACAGAGTGGTACGGTCGCGTAAGCTGTGCAGGAAATCAAATGTGCTTTTGATAAGTCCGCATGTGAAATCAGCAGCATCCAGCAACAAAAAGCAATCAACAACAGTAACAAACCAGCAGCTAGGGCAGGCTGGTAGAGTAACGCCTCAATAAAGCTGAAAAAACTGGTCCAGCTACTCAGTGAAGCCGGGCCAATGTCTATAGATGCGGCTTTAAACAGAATTTGACTGAACGTATCACAGGCAATCAGCACCAAATACAGGCAGGCCACTTGCCAGGATTTAATGGAATTAAAGGTTTGCATCGAAGTTTTCATATGCAAGCAATTTTGCCAGGCAAGCCAGTGGTTGATTGAGCAGTCGATTGGTATGTTTGAACAGAATATAGGTATCTTCCAGGCTGGCCCCTAATTTCTTTTTGACTTCATAGGAAGCCTGGCCGCTTTGAAACCTTGTCAGGCCATCTCTGAGGCACATGTCTATGTTGTACATCCAGCTCAGGAAGTAAATGTTATTGTCAGCCGCTAGCGGTTGGTGCATACCAATGTATTTGTCCATCAAGGTGTGCTCGTTATGTAGTAGCATATTGAAAGCGATTAATCGCTGGTCACTGTAGTACAAAACAAAGCGTGTATTTTGTGGCATTAAGCCAGCGGTGAATTCAAAAAAAGTACTGGTCAGCTTTTCAAATTTGAGATCACTGCGCTCATACGTTTCCAGGTACAAGGCATGAATTTCCTCAATATTGGGCGGCATCCCCTGATATTCTTTGATTTCTATATGCGCGCTTTTCTTGATTTTGCGCCTGAGGTCTTTACGTGTCGCGTAGCTTAAACTGGTGTAGTAATCCTCAACAGTGGCAAAGTCTATGCGGTTGACTGCCACTGGCATATTTTTAACTGTGCTGTAACCCAACTGGTTCAGCTTCGCGCCATACTTCTGTAAGTCTTTTGCCAATACATCTTTAAAGGCAATGACAGAGGCACCTGATTTCGAGGCAATCTTCTGTAGCTGCTCATTGAGTACCTGTAAGATATCCGCATCATAAGGGTACTCGGGATGCATGGTCATTTTGCATGCATCGGTAATAGGTGAACCCACGCACAAAATCTTTATACGCATCAAAAAGGGTATTTTTTCGCGGACTTTCTGCAATAACGATTTCAACTTACCTTGTACCGTCGTATCCAAGTGGTAATCTGTAATGAAAAATGGTGCCAAACACACCACTACTTGGTTTTTCTTGATTGCGAGATAGCCGGTTTTAAACCCTTGTACGTTCGCTGAATCAAACGCCAGGTGCAGGCGATAACCTTCCAGGTCATCCTTCATCAGACTTTTCCAGATTTCCTCAGGAAACTTGGCCGCGCTGTAACCCACTTCCACATCAAACCGTGAGGTTTGTTGATGGATATCGGGATCGGATTGAATATATAAAGCCGTTTGCATGATTTAAATTTTCCTTAAAATAAGTACGCCACTCGTGCCGCCAAAGGCAAATGAGTTACTCATGACATATTCAAGCGATGTCACTTCTTGTGCCGTATTGGCGACATAATTCAAGTCACATTCGGGATCAGGTGCATCAAGATGCATAGTCGGTGGCAAAGTATTGGTATGCAGGGCAACCAGCGAAGCAACCAGTTCAACGGCAGCGGCGGCGCCCATTAAATGTCCGTGCATGGACTTGGTGGAGCTGACCGGAATATGTATCGCTGACGAACCGAATACCTGTTTGATTGCCCTGGTTTCCGTGACATCGTTGAGTTGCGTGCCAGTACCGTGTGCGTTGATATAACCAATCTGATCTGCACGTAAGTTCGCATCGCGTAACGCATTTTGCATGGACAATGCCTGCCCTTGTACTGAAGGCTGGGTCATATGACTAAAATCATTTGACGAGCCATAGCCTGCAATTTCGGCCAGGATTGTTGCCCCACGCTGCACGGCATGCTCGTAGGTTTCTAGCACGAATGTAGCTGCCCCCTCACCGAGTACTAGCCCGCTTCTATTGGCTGAGAAGGGTTTGCAAGAAGTAGCGGGATTCTGTGAGTCCTCTTGTGCCAACGTGCGCAATGCTTCCCATGCCTTGATAGTCCCGAAGGTTAACAATGCTTCACTGCCACCAGCAATCGCTAGTTCACAGCGGCCAAATGCGATTTGTTTGGCCGCTTCGCCGATCGCGACTGCCGCAGAAGAGCAGGCTGTAGAAATGGTGATGTTTGGCCCAGCCACGCCATATTTGGTCGCAATCTGCGAAGCCGCGGCACTATTCATGGCCATGAGCACCGTGAAGGGGTTTAAACGATTCATGCCTTCTTTGAATAACCTGGTATAGCCGCCCTCTGTGGCACTGGCTCCCCCCATGCCGGTACCAATAAAACAACCGATACTGGCGGGATTCACGCTCAGTAAATCCAGGCCGGATTGTTTCACCGCTTGCTCTGTCGCATATAGCGCAAATTGACTGACACGATCTAGCAACGCTAATTCCTGGCGAGTGAAATACTGCTCTCCATTAAACTGGCATTGTGCAGCGATGCGCGTCTCCAATTGTTCACAGAAATCCGCATTGAGGTGATCAATGCCAGAGTTGCCGGACAGCAGATTCCGCTGAAAGGATAAAAGGTCATTACCAAGTGGTGAGACGATGCCTGCGCCGGTGATCACCACTCTTCTTGGCATGCTCATTATGCTGATGCACCTGCAGCTAATAGCTCATCAAGCATTTTCACCACATCATCGACGGTCACAATTTCTTCAGAAGGGTTGGGCACTTTAATGCCATATTGATCTTCGGCTTGAAAAATGATGTCGAAAATATCCAGAGAATCCAGCCCGAGTTCAATCAATTTACTTTGACGAGTAATCGATTGCTGATCGATCTCCAACTTGTTGGCAATCAGCTTGCTCACAACTTCAAATGTATTATTCATATGACTTCCTTAACTGAATTTTTCTTTGATCACTGACAAACAGAATTCCGCACTACGTTTTGCAATATCATCCTTGCGCTTATCCAGCGTCACCACATGGTAGGTATCGCCAATATAAAAAGTGTCAATGCGAGGACTTGAGACTTCTTTTTCCACCACGTAGGCATTTTTGAGACTGGCCATATCATCTTCTGTGGAATGCACAATCAACACTGGTGAAGAAACATGCGGAAGACTTTTACGGGCAGCATTAATCAGTTTCACGCTCTGAAAAATCACTGTTGCCGGCGTTTTGAAATAGCCGATTTTTTCAGAGGTGCGTACATCTTTGTTTTCCAGCACAGCCGCTACCATGGCACGTGTACGTTCACACTTAATGCCGTACGGTGCGGTTTCTTCCCATTGCATGAAATAGCGCAGCGGTGAGTACAACACCAGCGGTAGCAAGAAGCGCTGTTTAAAAGCAGGGATGTTCCAGCCGTCATAAAAAAAGGTGACAGACAACAGAATCACTCCGGCCACTTCTGATGGATATTTTGCGGCGAGTAACAGGGCAATAAGGGCGCCCATGGATAGCCCTGACACGAATACGCTTTTGTAGTGCTTACGCATTTCGAGGAATACTTCTTCAATCGAAGCCAGCCATTGCTGCCAATTGGTCTGGCTTAATTCATTGACGGATGCACAATGACCAGCCAGTACTGGGCAAACCACAGATAATCCTTTACGGGCGATTTGCTTGCCATAATGCTTCATCTCGGCCGGTGTGCCGGTCAATCCATGCACCAGCAATACTGCGTGCTCAGAGTGCCCCAGGCAGAAACCATTCTCACCGATCATCTGCTGTAACGTCATTACTCATTGCCTCCCAGCATCAACACACCACACACAATCAGGACGGCCCCCAGCCAGCGGTTTTTACCTACCTGCTCTTTTAAAAGAAATCTGGATACAATCAGGATCAAGACAATTGTGATGCTGTACATCGGGAAAGCACGGCTAAGCGATGAGGATGACAAGTAGGCAATCCAAATGACGTATTCGACAACGTAGACGGCTAATCCAAGTGGAATTTGCCAATGACTGAAAAATGACCGCACTGTTTGCCAATCAAACCCCACTGCTGGAGTTGTTCTCAGGAGTGCGGACCGATTAGCGCCAAGCTTGAAAAGTGTCGTGCCCAACGTATCTAGTAACACTGCTGCCGCAAATAGACCGTACATACTCATCATGTGGCTTTCCCCATTAATGCCTGAATTAACCGGGCATTTGTCGTCGCATTAATGAGGCTGGCCACTTGCCGTTGTTCATGCGGGTTTTCGCGCCTATCAAAATAAGATGCAATCCACTTCAGAGGGGAGTGGAAGCGCACGGGAGAGAAGTCACCTACCGTATCGGCGCCAACAATCTGTTTACGTGCGCTGAGTGCCTGAATAATCGCTGTGACAGTGCTTAACGGCATACTGCCTTGTTCCCAGTTAGTTCTGGCATCCTCTGTCCGCAGACAATCCTTGTCTACGCTGATATATACGTTGTCCGTCGGGATGTGTGTCAGCACCTCAGCAATACCAGCCAACAGATCCTGCTGAAGACTGCTTTTTAGTTTTGCTGAAAATGCATTTACTTGCACTGGTTGATAAGGTAGCAACACAATTTTTCCTTGCTGATAGCTCTCCATATCGCCTTGCTTGAAGTGATCCCCTTCAATGTCACCACTCTCAAGACCAATAATGACAATACGCTGCACCTGTGGAAGCCTGGCTAGGCTGTATACCCAAGTGCCACAATGGAATTTTTGCGGTGGTTGCATCCAGTCCGGATGGTTATCAAATAACACCACGGTGAGTGGTCCCTGGCACTGGTCTATCAAGGCGAGAGACACGTGGTGGTAGTCTCCTGATCCGATCAAGCTGAATCGCGGCTTGCTTGAAGGCGGGCGTAATGCATGCGCCATTTTTTTAAAAGTGGCGCATGATGCCCACAAGCGTACAGAGTGTTCAAATTGACGCATAGGTTGTAACGATAAATGAATACCATCTGCCTGCAGCAAAGCTTGCTGCAAGGTCAGGCTGCCATCAAAGTCGTATGCCACAATTTCCATGCGTGAATCTTATTCAGCACCGCAACGTTTGAGTAAAGCCTCAAACAGCTGGATGCCAAGGTCAATTTCCTGCTCGGAAATCATCAGCGAAGGTGCCAGCGTAATCACATTCTTCTCGTAGCCACCGATATCCAGTACCAGGCCATGTGGCTTACCATCAATCATCACATCGCCTTTCAGGCCTTCGTTGAACATGCGGTCTGCCAATGCACGGCTGGCGGTAAAACCATCGCTCTTACATAACTCGATACGCAATGCCAAGCCCAGTCCACTGACATCCCCTATACACTTCCAGCGCGATTTAAGCGCATGTAACCGTTTGAGGAAGTAAGCACCGCGCTCGCGTACATGCGGCTCAAAATCTGATTCCTGCGTCATTTTCAGGACCTCCAATGCCACTGCCGTGCCTAGCGGGTTGGAGGCGAAGGTGGAGTGAGTTGAGCCTGGTGGAAACTTCTCTGGTGAGATCAATTCTTCACGTGCCCAAATGCCAGACAGCGGGTTTAACCCATTGGTGATGGCTTTACCAAAGACAAAAATGTCAGGCACGATGCCAAAGTTCTCCCAGGACCATAATTTCCCGGTGCGGTACACACCCATCTGGATCTCATCAGCGACTAGCAGAACATTGCGTTTTTTGAGTGATTCCTGCAGTTTTTGCATATAGCCATCAGGTGGAATGATGTAACCACCAGTGCCCTGCATAGGCTCGATATAAAATGCACCAAACTCACATTGCTTGGATTTCTCATCCCAGAATGACTGGTATTCTGTGTCAAATAGCTTCTCGAATTCCTTATGGCAATAGGTGTCGCAGCTCTCTACCTTCATGTCGTAGGGGCAGCGGAAACAGTAAGGATATGGCACAAAGTGCGCGCGATCAGCAAAGTTGCCAAACCGGCGGCGATAGCGGTAACTGGAGGTGATCGCAGAGGCGCCTAGCGTACGGCCGTGGTAGCCACCCATAAAAGCGAACTGGTGCGTTTTGCCGGTGTGGTTGCGCACCACTTTGAGAGAATCTTCAACCGCCTGGGCGCCGCCGACGTTGAAGTGCACACGGCCTTTGACGCCGTACTTTTCTTCCATGTAGCGGCAGATGATTTCTGCCAGTTCTACTTTTTCTTTATGCAGGTATTGGCTGGCCAGTTGTGGCAATGTATCGATCTGTTTTCTCAATACATTCGCAATCCGTTCATTTTTGTAACCAAAGTTGACCGCTGAATACCACATCTGCCAGTCCAGGTAACGAATACCCTGTTCGTCATACAAAAAACTGCCATCGCAACTTTCAAATACCTTGGGCGGGTCAGCATAGTTAACAGTATCCCCATGTGAACAATACTTGTTATTTTTATCAAGAATTTCAATGATTTTGGTGTCCATACTAAAGCGACCTCAGTTATGCGGTTTGATGAGAAAGGTGAACATGACATTCAGGCCAGGTTTTGATCGTGGCCAGGACGTCATCAAAAGTAGAAAAAGGAATGAATGGAATGTGGTTGTTGGCGCAATGCGTCACCAGCTTGCCTTTGGCAAACACGACGTCGGCTTTTCCGGCCAGGCAAGCATCAGACTTGCCATCGCCAATCAGTACCACTTTTTCAGTCGGAAATGCCTGCTGCGCTTTCGCGACTGCACACTTGCAGTTGCCATTGCCGCCAGCACAATTCGGCTGACGATTAGGGAAAGTCATTTGGATGCCCTGCGGATCAAATTGCAGATGGTTGGCGAACACTGGCAACTCGGGGAAGCTGGAGTGTTGCATGGAGACCTTAATTGCATGGTCCAAGCCATCACTTGCAATCACCATATGGGCAAACTGTTTGGCAAACGCATGAAAGTTGCGAAAGCTACTGTCCAGCTCAATCGAGCGGAAAAAACTCTCCAGCGCAATGTTGTCAGCCTTGACCAGGGCCAATTGACGGCTCATACACTCAACTGCATCGATTTTTCCTGTCAGCCAGTCCTGCTCATACTGCTGCCAACGGTTATCGGCAAACTTTTCTAGCAAGGCATCAATGGTGTCACTCCTGGAAATCGTGCCATCAAAGTCGACAATAAATAACATTCCACTTTCCCCCGTTATTTCGATTGCATAAAGCCAAGGCCATGCGACCAATCAATCACATGTACACCAGCCGTTTTTTGTTGTTCGGCAATTTGCAGATGCAAAGCCTTCATCTGCGTCCAGTGATGTTTGGGCCTATAGTGGTGCTCGGCGTGGTAGCCGTTGTTAAACCATAACCAGTTATAAAATCGGTTATAGCAACTGACGCCCCAGGCGATGGGTAAATTGGGATTGCCGCGCCAATGTTCGTAATAGCCATTCAAAGAGGAGAGGCTATGGCCAAAGTAGTAAAACGGGGCCAGGAATAGCATGAAGCGCCAGTTCAACCAGCAACCGGCGATGACCAGCGCGATCACAACGATGATTTCAAACACACCAAAATGAGCCAGGAAGGGATTGCGTTTGTGAATCTCCTGGTAGATTTTCTGCGGCTCGTCGCGGAAATAGCTTTTGAAGGTATACGCCCATACGCCTTCGGGCTGTTGATCGTGTCCATAACGATAGATGGATAACCAGTCTGTGGTGTTGCCATTTTCACCTGGCAAATCACTGTTACCAATGTGATGCCTTTTATGCACGGCATCATAAAGAGTTTGTGAGAACAGCAGGGTGATGGATTCCATCAAGCTAAAAGAACGGTTGAATATTTCAGATTTGAAATATGGGTTGTGAATAAAGTTATGGGCGATGCCGTTGATGTTCCAGGAGATGCTAACGGCATATAACAAGCCAAATAAGACGTTCAGTTGCCATGGAAAATGATCAAAACTGACAAAAAAAGTAATCAGGCAAACAAAATGCAAAATGCCAGCGAGTACAGGGACACTGTCCCAGTATGAATAAGCAAAAAACCAGCTTGGCTTGCCTGATTTTTTAACTGCTGCCTGCATGCCAGTCTCCTGAAAATGAACTCAATGGTTTCGATCTGTGCTCATCATGAAGTCAAATTCTTACTAAACACTTACAGTCATTTCTCTGTCATTCCACTGTAAGTAATCTGTAAGTCTGTCTGGTGCAAGCTAGCGGAAGTCTTTAAATTGGGCAGAAATCCGTGCGAATACTGTTGGTAGAGGATGATGTGGTACTGGGTGATGCATTGGTGCAATCTCTTGTCAGTGCGACTTATGCCGTCGACTGGTTTCGCAACGGCAGGGACGGTATTTCAGCTGCACAAATGCAAATTTATGATCTTGTGCTATTGGATCTGGGACTGCCGTTTGTCAACGGTTTTGAATTCATCAAACGCTTACGTAATGGTAAGCAATCAGTTCCGGTCATTGTGCTCACTGCCAATGATGATTCTGAAGATATCGTGCGGGCATTTGATATGGGTGCAGATGATTACCTGATCAAACCCTTCAGGTTGCCAGAGTTAACTGCCCGTATCCGGGCGCAGATTCGCAGAGTCCATACACACTTTTCATCCAAAATCTCGATTGGGGAGTTAGAGCTGGATACCAAGGAGCGTATGGCGTTTGTGAAAGGCGAAAAGCTTGCTCTCTCCCCCAGGGAGTTCTCGCTACTGGAAACGATGTCGATTAAACACGGTAAGGTTGTGACCAAAGATGCGCTCATTGAAAGTTTATGCAATTGGGACCATGACATAGGCACGAATGCCATCGAGGTCTATGTGCACCGCTTGCGTAAAAAACTTGGCGAGTGCGATGTCACTATCTCCAATGTCAGGGGTTTAGGCTACATGCTGGAGCAACTGTCACATGGCTAACTTGCTTCGCCTGAATAGCCGCTATACATTGCGCCGACAGTTACTTTTATGGGTCATCATCCCCATGTTTGTACTGATTCCGCTGGATACCACGATTCTGTATAAAGTCGGCATCCATTTTGTGAATCAATCGTTTGATGACAGCTTGGAAGATATGGCCAATGATGTGATTGCCATGATTAAAGAGTCAGGGAAGAACCCGGAATCATTTCGGATGAGTGACGAAACAGAAAGCGTGCTGTTTTCGAATCAATACGATAAAACTTACTATGCTATTTATAACTCAAGTACCGCGTTTCTCAGTGGCAACCTGAAGTTACCACTTAAAGTCAGGCATGCGTCAAAAAGCAAATGTTTTAAACATGCAGAAATCAACCATCAGCGTGTGCGTATGCTGACGTTAAAAAGTACTTATCAGGATAACGCACATCAATCACACCCCTATTTTGTTGTCATTGCAGAAACACTCAACAAACGCAGCAACCTGCATAACCGTATTTTACTTGCGATCATCCTGCCACAACTGATGCTTATGCTGGTTTGTGGAGCAATGCTGTTTTGGGGGGTCACACAAGGGTTGGCGCCATTGAATGAGCTTAATGACGAAATATCCAAGCGCTCAAGCACACAACTTGACCCGGTGATGTTAAAGAACGTCCCTGAGGAAGCCATGGTACTTATTAAGTCCATCAACCTGCTGATGGGAAGATTAAGGAATGCCATCCTGGCGCAAAATCAATTTATTGCAGATGCCGCGCATCAACTCAGAACGCCGATTGCCGGTATTCAAGCTCAGGTAGAGCTTGCCTTGAAACAGGAGAGCAGCCAACGCCCTCTGTCCATGATCGGTGACAGCGTGTTTAAGCTTACTCACCTGGTCAATCAGTTACTCAGACTTTCACACAATCAACCGGAAGCCGCCAATCTGATTGAACTCAAACCAGTCGATCTGCTTGCCTTGGCGCAGGACAGTTGTGTGGAAGTCATTCATTTCGCGTTGCGCAAGAATATTGACCTTGGTTTCGAGTCGCACGCCTATCACGCCATCCCGGACTTCGAGATTGTCGGAGACAAGTCAAGGCTAAAAGTCATGTTGCTTAACTTGCTGGATAACGCCATTCGATACACTCCGAATGGCGGCAGGGTGACGCTTTTGCTAACCGAGCTGGAAAACACGATTGAGCTTAGGGTTGAAGATAATGGCATAGGTATTCCTGAAGCCGAACGCGATATGGTGTTTGAACGCTTCCATCGGGTCATCGACAACTCTCAGGAAGGTAGTGGTTTAGGCCTGTCTATCGTCAAAGAAGTCATTGCATTGCACGGCGCTAGTATCAATATTGAGTCTGCCGCAAATGCATCGGGAACAGTGATCATTGTTCGTTTAAGAAAGAAAGTTTAAAGCTTTGGGTAGAACAATGTTCGTGCAAAAAATGCCATCAACGCCTCAAATACTGAGCTGGATTGCGCTGTTTTTAATGCCTGCAGTCTCAGATGTGGCTATTGCAGATGAGCAATCTCATGAACCGAATATGGTAGGGGCAGTCGTGCAATATGGGCCCGCCTATTTAGGCTCTGATCGAAGTACTCCAAGTATTATTCCGGTGTTGTCTTTAACAAAAGAGTCACTGTTTCTGCGCACAACGGAGGGCATGCTTGAAACCGGGATCAGCAAGCCAATCAATGACACATTATCTTATGGTGCACAATTGGCTTATGAGGATGGCAGGACCCAAAATGGATTTTCGAATGGGCTGAAGTTTCTTTCAATTAATCCCAGTATGTCTTACGGCGCCTTTCTTCAATATGAAGATAATATCGGCCCTATGCCCGTAGATGTGATTGTGAGATACAGAAAGGACATCGATACTTCACGTGGTTCGCAAATAGACTTTAGAATATTTGCCGGTATTTATGGCGGTGAACACGAGAAACTCAATCTTGGCATTTTTGCGCAGCGCACCTTAGCGGACCAACGCGCAATGGAAACATACTATGGCCTGAAAGATCGCTTCTCACATAGATTCGGTCATGTAAGCTATCATCCTGACCAAGGCGTGTTGAATTCCGAGGTCGGCTTATGGGGAGCTTATATGCTATGCCCTAAAACATATTTGGTGGGTTATGCCGAGAAGATATTTTTAGGAAATGAAGCGAGCAATAGCCCTATTACCCGAAGTTCCAATATCAATTACATTAGTTTTGGTTTGGCATTCGAATTCTAATTATCGCGCTCTCCTTACCATAGCTAATTCCGGTAGTAACCGTTTGCCATTATGTTGGCTAGGCATGGAGGCCAATGGGTGTTAAATACACATAAAACACACGGTCACTTTTTTCGATTCAAACGCTCTAAGAAATAATCGATAGAAACCTTACCTGCACCACCAATGGCAAGCCAGGTAAATACTGCAAAGTAGGTCGCCTCTTCAAAACCCAGCAGGGTTTCCACAGAGTCAATGTCAGCCAGCCTGGCTGAAATAATCGCCACGACCATCACCGTGGCAAGTGCGCCGCCGCAGATTCTGGTCATTAGCCCCAGTATTAAGCCCAATCCGCCCAGGAATTCCCAACCTGCGACAAAGGGTGTCAGCAATTCCGGATAAGGAATGCCCCAGCTTTTGAAGTTTTCTATGATGGCGGGCAGATTCGTGAGTTTACCCCAACCGGTCAGCATAAAGGTGTATCCGACGACGATGCGCGCGATCAATGGGCCCACCCATTCAAAATGCGAGGCAATTGTTTTAGGCCACCAGATCAATATGTTCATAAGAGCGTTCATGTGTATTTCCCCTTTATAGATACTCGTAGTGATGCGATGCCAATAAGCCGTTTCGCATCCATTTTGAAAAATATGCCGTGATCTTGTGTTGCTCGGTTTCATGTACGTCAGAAAGTGTCTCACCGATGGTGGCGCCATCAAATAGTTTGGAGAGCAACCCAAACTCCTGTGCCTCCAGCTCCATACGCCAGACCACGTCCTCATGCCTGAACACGGCCAGGTAAACGGCCTCATTCACTGGCACCACAGGCTGATGGTCATCCATGACGGCCTGGTAATAGGCATTCACCTGCTGATCAAACTGCATCAGGGCCAGCGCTTGCCGAGGATAAAGTGTGAGGTCCAGAAGTGTCTCGGCAGTCAGTCCTTGAATATCCGCTTCATGGAGTGCTGCGGTTTCTGTGGGATCAGTCATTTGTGCAACAGCGGTTTCCAGCTGGCACAAGGCATGCGCAAAGGCATCGTTGGGCAAGGTTTTTTGAATAAATGCTGGTAGTTTCAGCGCAAAGCGGCCAATGTTAAAGTGATCCGGCAACACTTCGCCCACAAATGCCCAAATGAGTGCAGAGAATCTTTGTTCGGTCAGGTAATGCATTAATACCGGGTAGTCTTCCGCAACCACATCATACAAGCGGTAGCGGTAAGCATTTGCGTACACCGATAGCTGCTCATGTGGCGCAAACGCATTCTTGGCCCGTATCCACTGATCAGGGACGCTATCAAAGCGGTCGCCAAGCATCACCGCCTGTTGCATATGCGTTTGTGCCTCTGGCAGAGTGACATTTTTCTCAATAAAAATCACGCTGTCAGCTTGTGAAATGTGCGGTAGGGTAAATTCGGTCGCATGTTGGGCAGCTTCCCTGGCTTTGTCCAGTTCCGCATACAACACCGGAAATTCGGGGATATGGTCGTCCCATTCAATCATGGTGTTCGGAACGCGTCCGGCGCGGTTGACCGCATACTTGTACAGGTTCCACACCTCATCAATCACATGGTCATCATGGGTATCCACAATGTAATGCCCTTTATTGCTATGCCCTGAAAGATGCATCTGTATCACCCTGCCCAAAGGCAGCGCATCCAGGTAGTTTTGCGGGTCCAGCCTGTGGTTAAAGCAGGTCACATACACATTATTTATATCCAGCAGCAAGTGGCAATCAGCCTCTTTGGCCATGGCCGCAATAAACTCTGCTTCTGGTATGGTGGAGTGCTTAAACTCCAGATAAGTCGAGGGGTTTTCCAAGGCGACTCTGCGCCCCAGCCGGTCTTGTACCTGTTGAATACGGCGAACAATGTGCTTCAGCGATTCTTCGGTGTAAGGCAGCGGTAGCAAGTCGTGCGTATTCTTATGCGCGACGCCAGTCCAGCACAGATGATCTGAAATCCAGGCGGGGTTCAGCCAGTCCATCAGTGCTTTCAGTTTTGTCAGATACTCGGAATTCAGCGGATCCACACTGCCAATCGACATGGAAACCCCATGCATCACCACTGGATAAAGTTCCTTGATGCGCGCCAGGTTGCGTTTTGGTTTGCCGTCGGTATCCATAAAGTTTTCGGAAATCACCTCAAACCAGTCAAGCTTGGGCTGATGTTCAAAAATATAAGAATAATGCTGTGGCCTAAGCCCGAGCCCGAAACCGAGCGAAAATGATGAATTAACTAAGCACATTTAAGAAAAGGCCTCCGCAAGAAAGCAGGGTAACTCTCCCTGCTTTCTTGGTGCTGATTGAGATAATTGCTCAGTTATTTACTGCCGTCTGTTGCGCAGGAGCCGTGACCTTTGCATGCATTTTTGCCATCACCGCCCTGGCCTTTGCATGAATTTTTGCCCTTACACGCATGTTTCTCTTTGCCATCTGCTGTTTTGCAATTGGCTTTTTCCATCTTGGCATTATCTTTGCCGTTACAGCTAGACTTAGCATCTTCTCCTGCAAATGCTGGAGAGGCCGTCATCACTGAAGCTGTAAAAAGACCCAAAAGTGCGGCAGTAGCCAATTTGTTAGTAGTTTTCATAACATCTCCTAAAAGTAACAATCAATAAAAATGAATCAATAACCTTGTAGTGCCAGCATTAGTCAGTTGGAATAGGCAGTCCTTACATTTATTTTGAAAGTTTTTTTGATTTTCCTTATAGGACGTTAAGCAAAAAATAAAAACAATTGATTGCGCCATCTTGCCTGTCATCGCTCCTCTCGAACCATCGTTCAGAAATCAGCGATGGTATCCATTACTTGCGTTTGGGCCTTAAGGCAGAAACATGTCCCAGTTTATGAATTTGACCGAAGTGCATATGTACGACAATAAATGGTCTCGCCAGTGGCGGTGGCTATGTAATATTTATAAGTGCTCATCATTGAGCACAAATCGTTTGTAAATCAAAAGGGGAAATTATGTTTTCAACTACAACACGTTCTGCGTTGGTGATGACCGTTGTGGCGATGCTATTGATTCCGTTAGCCGCGTCCTGGTTTGCTTATCCAACTACGCATCTACCGCCAGGTTTTGGCGTTTTTCCACCGCAGTTTGTGGCAGAGCCGCCGGGGTTTAATCTGATTGTTTTTATTGCGGTTGCCCTGCTCGAAGCCGCATTTGCTGCTTTTTTAATATTCCCGCAATGGTTCGGCTTTAAACCGCCTGCCCCGTCTCCGCGGCCTGCACTGCAGGCGTTGCCTTGGTGGTTTTGGGTGGGGGCGGTTGTCACACTGTTCTTCTGGTGGTTGATGTGGACGCGCACCACACCGTTTGGTGATTTGGTGTATTACGCCTTTACGCCGATGTGGTGGGGATTTATCTTTGTGCTTGATGGCCTGGCATACCGCTATTCTGGTGGTTACTCGCTGTTTGCAAGTCGTCCTAAAACATTTCTGATTAGTGCGGTTGTATCGATTTTTGGCTGGTATTTCTTTGAATATTTCGATTATTTTGCCTTAGGTAACTGGTATTACCCTAATACTGACATCCCTGGTTTAAGCCATGCCAAGATTGTGTGGATTTTTATTTTTGCCTATACCACTGTTTGGCCGGCCATTTTTGAGTGGTATACCTTGCTGAATGCTTTTCCTAAAATTGCAGGGCGCTATGCCCAAGGCCCCAAGCTGGCACTGCCGGCAAAGCCAATGTTATACCTGAGTTTTGTGTTGTTTGCCGCCGTGCCGTTCTGGCCTTATCCGTTGTTTTGGGCCATGTGGATTGCGCCATTGATAGGTATTGCTGGCATATTGATGATGCGTGGTATCTGGACCCCATTTACCGATGTCGCCAACGGCAATTGGAGTCCGGTTCTTTTGATGGCGATCAGCTCATTGTTTAACGGATTTTTCTGGGAGGTGTGGAACTACGGCAGCGCGCATCCGGCATTACCGGTCACCAACCCGAATTACTGGGTCTACGATATCCCCTACGTGAATGTGATTCATATTTATGCTGAAATGCCACTGTTGGGATTTGCAGGCTATTTGCCTTTTGGTGTGCTGGTGTGGGTGGTATTTATCTGGGCGGGTAAGGTGCTTGGTTTTAATACCGATATTCTTCCGAGTGGTAAAGGGCATTGATGCTCCCGTCATTCACTCACCTGTAGCCTGCTCATAGCCGCACGTTTTGGGTATTGTTAGTACTCGACGCGTTAGGTAGGCAATGCATCCTAAGAGACTCAAGGTTAACGCCTTGGGTCTTTTTTGTTTCGGGGTGTTAGTATTCATGCTCATCAAAAGCCAAGGATACGCTGTGAATCAGAAAGGAACGTTAACTTTCTTTTGTGGAAAAATGGGCGCTGGAAAAACGACAAAATCCAAGACGCTTGCGCTAGAGAAAAACGCTGTATTGATATCAGAAGATGAGTGGTTATCTGCACATTATCCCGATCAAATTTATTCATTTGACGACTATATGACGCACTCCGCCCGGATAAAACCTTTTGTGAAATTGCATGTTCAATCCATTCTTAAAACCGGGACGAATGTTGTGATGGACTTTCCAGCCAATACAATGAATCAACGCGCTTGGTTCAATCAACTGTGTCACGAGATTGAATGCAATCATGCGCTGATTTATCTGGATTTAAGTAATGAGCAATGTCTGTTGCACATAGCCAAGCGAAGAACGGAACAGCCAGAACGCGCGCAGTTTGATAATGAGGCGGTGTTCTACCATGTGACTAATTTTTTTGAGCCACCTTCACAAGACGAAGGTTTGAACATGGTGCATATTGAGTCTTGATTTATCACTTAATTTTCATGCTAACCCCCGTGGCTCTGCGCCAAACGAGGGTTTATGATTACTTTTTTGTATTAACTTGGGTGACTAGCGCTGCAGAAATAATCACCAATAAGAATTGAATGACGTATAAGTGATGAAAGTCATCTAATACGACAGACGTTTTTACCAAAATTGCAACGGTGATTGCCACACCAAACACAGTCCCAACCTGTCTCACTGCCTGGTTAATTGCGCTACCAATGGCATAATCCTTTTGCGGTAAATCATGTACCGCTGCACCAGATAAAGACGGCATCACAAGACCCACACCAATGCCTGAAATGATCTGCCCAGGTAAGCATGCCCATAAATAATCAGGTGTCGCTGTGATCGCATATAAATACCAAAGGGAACTCATGGAGAAAATAATACAACCTAAAGTGAGTACCACTTTGTGACCATATTTAGACGCGGCTCTACCACCGAGGAGAGCTGTGGGTACCACGGTTGCAGGTCCCGTCATCATGGCTAATCCGGCTTGCGGCAAGCTGTAACCCCAGATTTTGGTCATGAGGAAGAAAAATGAGAAAAACATCGTTGCGAAAGCGATGGAAAAGAAAAATGCAGCAATATTCACTGCACGATAAGTGTTACTTTTAAAAAGGTTGAGATCAACGAGCGGATTCGACGCTCGCTTGCACCAATATACAAACACTGCGAGCAGAAATACGCCTGCAGTCAGCAAAGCTGCTGGAAAAATCAGTTGATTGATATATAGCTTGTACTCAATCAAGCTACTAACGATCAAAGCAATTGCGCCAATAATGAATACCATGCCCACCAGATCAAATCTCACCTTGGCGACAGGGTTGCTGGATTCGATCAAATGTCTTCGGCCTCTGATCAGGCAATACAAACCTATTGGCAAATTGATGTAGAACGCCCACTCCCAACCAAAGCTGTCTACAATCCAGGCGCCAAAAGCTGGGCCAAGCGCTGCAGCTAATGCGCCGATGGCACCCCAGGCCCCCACTACGATGGCACGTTTCTCTTTGGAAAATGCTTCCAAGATTAACGACAAAGCCGCTGGGCCGAGCAGGGATGCCCCCATTGCCTGCAGCATTCTGGCTAAAATTAAAGTATGTACATTGGGAGATAATCCACATAGCACCGACGCCAAAATAAATGCGGCGACGCCATACATAAATACTCTTTTACGGCCAAAGCGGTCAGCTAACCCACCGGCGGGTATCAGGCATGTCGCGTAGACCAGTGTGTAAGCATTCATTACCCATGAGATGCTAGTCGCGCTGGCATCCGGAAAGCTCTTAGCAATGCTGTGAAAGGCCACATAAAGGACAGTGGTATCAATTGAAACCAGGAAAGTAGCCAGGCTCGCAATATGGAAGATCAGCCACGGCCTTAATTGGCCTATTTGATCATTTACAATCGTATTCGATGAAGTATTCATGATGCCGTTGGCCAAAAATCTATCACCTGCTGGACCAAGCCAATTAATTCAGTTTCGGTCGAGCCGTTGATCGCTTGGAGAGAGAGCCCCTTGTGTATCGTGACGACATACAAAGCCAGTTGATCTGCATGAATATCTTTTCTAAGCTCGCCTGCTTTTCGGGCACTTTCAAATCGCTCAGCTAATTTATGTTGATGTTGTTGCAGGTTATAGATGAGTTTCTGCTGGATACCAATCCGCTCCAGCTCTTGGCTGGCTGTGCTCATGACAACCAGGCATCCACTCGGCTTATCAAAATAAAAAAGCACCTCTATCGATTTTAAAAGTAGCTTTCTGACAAGCTCTTTCGTTGTCTTTTCATTAAATACCTCATGAAAATAAGCGGTAGGTCCGCTCACGTATGCATGTAATACATTCAGGAATAATTGCTCTTTATTCCCGAATGCGGCATACAGGCTCGGCTTTTTCAACTCCAGGGCAGAAGCGATGTCATCTACTGAAGTGTTATCAAATCCTTTCTGGCGAAACAGATCTAGCACGATGTGAAGTGCTTTTTCCTTATCAAAGGTTCTTGGTCTTCCACGTTGCCGTTTAGCAATTTCAGTACTCATATATTGCCTCCAGTAATTTATATACCAAATGGTACATAAATATGTTGACAGGCGCAATATCTCTCTGTAGATTATTTTATACCGATAGGTAAATAATTAATTTTTTTAGGAGATATAGAAATGAACAAGTTTAAGAACCTGATTAGTAAAGCGCTGATTTTTAACTCATTGCTGACTTTTGGCATGACAGAAGCAACTGCTGGTGTGGCCAATGTGGGCCTGGCAACCACCCCCAATCAAACCGTTGAGGCGAATGGAATCAAATTCTCATACAGAAGTTTTGGTAAAAAGACAGGGACGCCAATTGTATTTTTGCAGCACTTCACCGGCACAATGGATTATTGGGATCCTGCAGTTGTCGATGGGTTGGCTAAGACACATCAGGTGATTGTATTTAATAACACGGGTATGGGTCACAGTACTGGAAAAGTAGCCGACAGCATTGATCAAATGACCAAAGATGCCGACGCATTTATTGATGCTCTGGGTTATAAGCAGGTTGATTTGCTGGGCTTCTCAATGGGTGGTTTTATTGCTCAAGAGCTTGCTGCGGCTCACCCGGATAAAATCCGCAAGGTAGTCCTGGTCGGTACTTCAAATAAAGGCGGTGGAGATCATTTATTGAAAGTACTTGGGGAGGCATTTGCACAGAATAATGGTGATCCAAGACTGTATCTGTTTTTCACTCAGACAGCTCAAAGTCAGGCCGCAGGCAAAGCCTTCATAGCTCGATCCAGTGTTCGCAAAGATCGTGACCCGGAAATCTCAAAAGAAGATATGAACTCACATGCCAAAGCATTGATTACTTGGGCAAACACACCTGATTCGGAATTTAATTTATTGAAATCCATCAAGCAACCGGTGCTCGTTGTTCAGGGCTCAAATGACACGATGTTAGATACGGCCAACTCAATTGCCATGTATCAACACTTACCAAATGCGCAATTAGTGTTATATCCAGACTCTGCTCACGGATCACTGTTCCAATTTCATACCGACTTTGTAAGCAAGGTATCGAATTTTCTGAACTAAGATTCTGAGCCGGGATTCTGAACCAGGATCATGACACTCACCAGGAGCCTCAACTCTTGGTGAGTGCGTTTTCAGACCGCTCAAATATGACCAATCAGCTGTAATGCCTGCTGGAGCTTTTCTTTATCATGCAGGCAGTCAGGACTCAGGTTCAGGAATGCCTCAATCCTTGTGCGTAGAGTCGAATATGCCTTGGTGAATGCAGCGTCTATTTCAGTGTCTGTACCAGTTGCTTTGGCGGGGTCATCAACGCCCCAATGCGCTCTTAGTACGTTACCAAGGTATGCCGGGCAGGTTTCCCCCGCCGCATTGCTGCATACGGTAATGACAATGTCTGGTGTCACTGGCAGGTTGTCCCATGACTTGCTGTAATAGCTCTCTGTGGCTATGCCCTCACGCTTGAGCAGGGCGATAGAGCGCGGATGCACTTCACCAGTAGGCTGGCTGCCTGCGCTCATGGCTTGCATGCTGGCTGGCGCTAATGCATTGAATGTTGCTTCAGCAAGGATGGAGCGGCAGGAGTTGCCTGTACATAAAAATAGAATATTCATTGAAGGCTTTCGATGATTAGGCGTTCTCGTACCAATCACGGCTACGATTGACGATTGCGACCACAGACAACATGACGGGCACTTCAATGAGTACACCGACCACGGTGGCGAGCGCCGCACCTGAGTTGAACCCAAACAGGGCAATAGCGGTTGCTACCGCCAGTTCAAAGAAGTTTGAAGCGCCAATCAGTGCCGATGGGGCTGCGACACAGTGAGCCACCTTCAGTTTCTTATTTAGCCAGTACGCCAGCATGGCGTTGAAATACACCTGAATGGTAATGGGCACTGCTAACAAGGCGATCACGAAGGGTTGCGCAATAATCTGCGGACCCTGGAAACCAAACAGCAAGACCAGCGTTGCCAGTAATGCGGACAGGGAAACAGGCTGGATGCGTTTGAGTAATGTATCCAGCGCTTGCTGACGGCCTGACAATATCACTTCACGCATAAACTGGCTGATCACCACAGGGACGACAACGAAGAGCAGCAGAGACAAAAAGAGCGTGTTCCAGGGGACGACGATACTGGATAGCCCCAACAATAATGCGACCAGTGGCGCGAAGGCAAACAGCATAATGGCATCATTAAGTGCCACCTGAGAGAGGGTGAACTTAGGCTCGCCGCCGCATAGTCCACTCCAGACAAATACCATCGCCGTGCATGGGGCAGCCGCTAACAGAATCAGGCCAGCGATGTAGCTGTCAATTTGCGCCGCGGGTAATAAGTCACCAAACAAGTGGCGAATAAATAGCCATGCAAGCAAGGCCATGGAGAAGGGCTTCACTATCCAGTTGATGAACAATGTCACGCCTATGCCTTTGCTGTGTGCCAGGACATCACCCATGGTCTTGAAGTCAATCTTTAGCAGCATCGGGATAATCATTAGCCATATCAGGACAGCTACCGGGAGGTTCACTTCAGCGATTTTGAGACTGCCCACAGTTTGGAAGAAGCCAGGAAGCACTTGACCTAATGCGATGCCGGTTACGATGCAGCCAAGCACCCACCATGTCAGGTTGCGTTCAAAGTTGCTCATCGGGCTGGTTTGCGTGATCTGATTCATTAGCAGCACTTCTTACGGGTAGCTATTTCAATCTTTTGTGCAGCCGGAATGCAACAGGCAGCACTAGGCGCTGATGCTTCTTGCCCGCTAAAGGTGGGCGCACTGGCTAATGTGCGATAGGTTTCCCAGGCGATCCCAGAGGGGTCTTGCACCCAATGCTTGTCAGACTTTGCATAGCAGCAAGTCGTGCCCTCTTCAGTCGCCAGGCTAAGCTCGGCTTTTTCTAAGCGCGTTTTGATTTCCTCAAGCTCAGATTCATGCTCAACCTGAATGCCAATATGGTCTAAGCCAGCTTTGGCACCACGTTTGCTGATAGCAAAATTGACTAACGGGTCATCCAGCATCCACTTGGCATAGTCGGGTTTAGAGACGGTTGGAGACGCGCCAAAGAGCTTGCTATAGAAGCCGACACTCTGATTGATATCGTCAACGGAGACATGCAAATGCATACGTTTCATTATTCATTACCTTTCTCAGGATTGCAGCTAGTGACATCGGGGCAGCATTCAGTGACACCGGCACAGCAATTTTCAGTGAGATAGGCAAGCAAGCCATTCATTGCGGCATAGTTGGCCGTGTAGTAAATGAATCTGCTGACCTGGCGCGAGTGAATCAGTCCGGCATGGCTGAGCTCTTTGAGATGAAACGAGAGCGTGCTGGGCGGAATGTCGAGTTTCTCTCCAATGCCGCCCGCTGGTAACCCTTCAATGCCTGCTTGAACAAGCAGCCGAAATATCTCCAGGCGTGCCTCTTGAGCGATTGATGAAAGCTGCGTCACTGCTGATTTAATGTCCATGTATTCTATATTTCCATAAATATGGAAATAATACAACCATCTGATAATTTAATTGCATCAGATGGGTGTGTGTCAGCTAACGATACGTATTGAGCGAATGGTTACCGCTGGCAATAAAGCTTGGGCGGTCATTCCGGTGGAGAGTGTTGGCTTGGTGTGCGTGTTGGTATTTATCAGGGCGAGAATGGCAAACTGTAGTGCTCGCCTCGCCTCATAGTGGCCGCTATTGATAGAAGCTGCCCTGATAGGATTTTCTATGAATGCTCTTCTATTAAGCCAAAGATTTGATGATAAATGGCCGCAGTAATATGGACTGCAAATAGCGGGTAAATCATCACCGAAATTAAATAATGAAAGCCTAATAAGGTTTGGTGAATGGGGTGCGCTTTTTCAAGTAATGGCGGCAATTCTAATATGTCGAAAAAATACAGTGTTTCGCCGCTGCTTAGCAACATCAATATCCCCAAGAAACACTGTGTCATGATGATGAGGTATATGGATCTGTGCAAGGAAATCGCCACCAGCTTTTGCCAGGTTTTGATGCTGTAAGAGTGAATAGGATTTGGGTTCAGGTTTCGCCATGTCAGCCTGGCAAGCATCAATATCAGCAACAGGATGCCGACTGAAGCGTGCAGGGAGATCAGTGTCAGTTTGTCAGCGTTGGCAGCCTTGTCTGTGAACTGGCTAGCCACCACGATGATGGTTAACAGCATTGCTACACTGGTCCAATGCAGAATTCTGGCGATCAGACCATATTGTGTATACGAGTTTTTAAGATTGATGCCCATGGTGAGTACGCGCCCAAATGCTATTGCTTTACGCAAGCGTTAGCTTACTTCAGAGAGTATCTAAGCGTTTTGATTGCAGCCATGCCAAAACCAAAAGTAGTTAACGATAATGTCGTATAGAGAAACACAATATAAGGCAATGAATGAATTTTGGGGGCAATTGCTAACACGAGAAATGCCGTTGGATTGCCGATGGAACCTAATGCCATTGGCCATAGGACAAACTTGGGCAAGCTGATTTTTGAGGCATAAAAACCTAATAACAACATTGTCATCATTAAGTAGTCTAAATGGCCTGATAGCAGGTTTTCGGTGCTGGTAAATAGATTGAGCATGTAAGGAATTTTCATGCCGCGGGTCATCACCAGGCACCATGCCAGCACTAAACCCAATAGCAATGTCATGCAAGCTGTCCTCAGTAAAATCACATTGCCTGCATGTTTATCTTCATTCATCTTTATTTCCCCTTGAAATCTTTGTTTTAATTCGCCACACCACTAAAGCTGTCTGACTAAACCTAATGCGAAACGCTCAAATTAGGATAGATTACCATCATAGGCAGACAGGTCTGTATGTAGTGTATAAACTTTTGTGGGGTAATGCAAGAGGGGGCTGGTCAGGGGGGTGTATTGATGCGACTAATTAATGGTCATTTGGAGTTAGATCGTTGGCTGATCTGTCGGCTTGGCCTTATGGTACGTGATTTTCGCGCGCTCATTGAAGGGCTCAAGAGCGCGGCAGTTACGGTATCCATTCAGATTTCTAAACCTGATTCATCTCATTTTATAAGTGTCGGTATGAGTGACGGCGACTGATGGAGATGCTGCCCCTAAGAGTATGGCCAGCAAGTGATACAAATAAGGCACGAATGAAATCGCTGCCAGGGCTGGTGTCAGGTCGAATACAAAGGCGACAGACGGGATGAGCACCAACCAGTTTTTGCCGATAATGGTGCCTCTGATCAAGCAGATTCCCCATATTCCGACCATGGACAAGACATAAAGTATGGAGCCGTTCGCAACAGCGCCAGCATCAGCTAAATAGGTTGGCAATACCAGGACAAGATAAGTCATTACGAATAATCTGGTATTGGAAAATGCTTTATACATGGCTCAATATCCTTGTTTATGCTTCATTTTTAACCTTCAACTAAGTCGTATGTTATACATTTCTATGGATAAAATTAGTCCTTCAGATTGCATATAACTGTTTCTTATTGGGATACAATCAGCTGATGTATGATTTAAACCTGATGATCATTTTTGCGCATGTGGTCAATGAGCAAAGCTTCTCGGCTGCAGCCAGAAAGCTGGGCATGACCAAATCCTCCGTGAGCAAGGCGGTCGCGAAATTAGAGCATGCCTTAGGCGCCAGTTTACTTAACCGCAGTACCCGGCATCTCAGCTTGACCGAAATTGGCACTGGCTTTTATGACTATTGCACCCGCATCAGTTATGAAGCCGAAGAAGCACAGCAAATGATTGAAAGCCTGAATGCACAACCGCGCGGCGTGCTTAAAGTAGCCGCTTCAGTGGCTTTTGGCACCTTGCATATTGCGCCTGCCATTGCTGAGTTTATGGATCGATATCCGCAACTGGAAATCGACATGACGATTTCCGATCGCTTAGTGGATTTGACTGAAGAGGGCTATGATGTGGTGATTGCAATCACCAGGGATTTACCGCAAAGCCTGGTGGCGAGAAAGCTGGCACCGATTCGACGAAACCTGTGCGCAACCCCCAAATACTTTGAGCGCCATGGCATTCCGGTCATCCCGCAGGATTTAGTCAATCATAACTGTCTGGATTATATTCACTCGGGAGACAAAGGCCTGTGGCGCTTTAACGGGCCTCAGGGCGAGGTTGCCGTCAATGTCTCTGGCAGGTTGCGGATTAATGACGATGAGGCATTGTCGCAAGTCGTTTTAGGAGGCTTTGGCTTGGCGCTGTTACCGACGTTTATTATCGGTAAGGACCTGCAAGCCAAACGTCTGAAATCGGTCTTGTCTGAATACATTCCTGTAGAACAACACGTCTACGCATTGTATTTGCCTAAGCGGAATTTACCTTTGAAAACCCGCGTCTTCATTGACTATTTATCTGAGCGATTTGGTGCAGAACCTTATTGGGATAAAGCGTCGCCATCCGACTTGGATTGAAAAAGCAGTTCTTTTCTGATGCTTGATCACTGCAACATAGAGTGATTGTAGTCATATAGGAAACAGTGATGTTCTATTGCACAGGCTTATTTTTTCCACCTATAGCTATTATTCTGTCCGCTTGCCCTTGGGGATGATTAGCATTTTGTATGGTTGGAAAATATGGAATCTGAAAACTTAATATTGTCGGATCAGGACTATGCGCGCTTATCGACGCTGACGCATGATGAATTGTTACGGGATGAGCTAGGCAGGGCGATTGTCGTTGCAGCGGATCAAGTGCCTGTGGATGTCGTGAGGATGAACTCACGTGTGATTTACCTGGATCAAAGCAATGATTTAAAAAGAGAAATAGAGTTATGTTTTCCTGAAGAAGCTGATCTTAAACTGGGAAAGATTTCTGTATTTTCACCGGTGGGCACTGCTTTACTCGGATTAAAAGTCGGCCAGGAAATTGACTGGCCATTCCCGAATGGCGAATCCAGGCGGTTGAAAGTGGTGAATGTGATTCATGCACCTTAAAGTTTTTCGCGTTGATACGAAGCGCCTTCCCGGCACATTCGGGAAAATTTCCCATATGAAAGATAGGCGCTTCCCGGCATTATTCAGTCAGGGCATGCTTTGCCACTAGGACCGTTTAAACTGAGGTGACTTATTTTAAACGGGGTAAAACATTCCCTATCCGCATTCGATTAACTGCATATTGATTCAGTGCTAGAAAAGGCATCTCTTCGGAGGTGCCTTTTTACTTTTCGAGCTTATGTGCACCTGTGCATTTGTCTTTAAAAGAGAGAAGCGTACTGTCGAAAGATTTTTTGCGTTCATTAAAGGCACTGGTTTTGCTATTTAACTGGTCTAACTGATTTTTTAAGCCTTCTAAATTGTCATTAAATTGCTGCTGTTTTACTTTTAATTGCTGCGTTTTTTCTTTTAATACGGATGAGTCAGCATTAAATTTAGCAATGTCTTTATTGAATTGGTCGACCTGTTGATTGATTTTCTTTGCCGTTGGCGCATCCACTCTTTGGCGCGTTTGCACAGAGAGCGCTTGTTTTCTTTGAGAGAACTGATCATTCAGCGCATTCATTGCTGCAATCTCTGACTGCACCGCACTTGCCTCTTTTTCCAAAGTTAGCCGGGCATGCTGGTTTTCCTGCACACTATTCTCGGCTTTTAACACTTCTTCGTTCATTTGTTTTGTTTCGAGTTGGAAGCTATCAAATCGCTGTCTGATCGTGACATCAGAACTCATGCATTCTTCTAGTTCGTCAAAAGTAATCGAGGGCATGTCTTTCGTCTCTTTGCCCCATACATGGTAAATGCCAGGCAGCCTGATGGTCGAGGGTTGCGGCATTTCTTCGGCAGCTAAACGAGCGTTTGCAATGACAGAGAGCGCAACCATGGCGGCTGCAAAAATATGAGTCAGAGTGTTATTCATTTTTTAGACTAAGTATGTAGTGGTTTTTATGTGTTTAAAATGACCTGGCATGATGAAATGCTCGATGAGTCATGCCTTACTTTAATGCATTTCTCATGGTATTTGTTATGGCGGGATAGGATGCGTAAAGTTGATTTACCTGGCTTGGCAATCCCGGTTTTTCAATAGGTGTCTATCATATAATGCCGGGCAATTAAGTCAGTCATAGTTAGTCCATGTCTTCCAGTAGTTTGCACAATACCTCAATAGACAAGAATCGTCGCTCGTGGCACAAGAAATCACAGTTAGTCGATAGTACCGGCTGTCAATATATCGTGTTTACGCACGATATCTCTTTGATGGGAATGAGCCTCTTTGCCGACAAGCAATATAAACCCGGGCAGATATGCAATGTGCATGTGCCGGTATTTGTCGGGTCGGCACTGCGTAATTACCGGTTTAATTGCCGGGTGACGTTCTCTTCGCTGTGTGGCATGAAGGGCTTTAGAACCAATCTGGAGTTTCTGGACGTCTCTTCAGAAAATCGAAGCTTGATTCAGTCGGTGATGGCGCAATAAGCTGCATTCACTGAGCGCGATCATCACACATCCAGCCGGGCATTCCGGTGGCCCTGATCCCTTGATTTCTCTCCTCTGTTGGTTTTTTTCATCCATCATTTTGCAGCTCTCCAGAGAGGATGATTTTCTCACCTGACACGGCAGGCACGTGCGTCACCAGGCATGCTGCCACTTTAGAGGCCTCTACAGCGCGCAGGTGTATGGGTAAGAGCGGTGCTAACAGTTTGAAAATAAGAATACCGAGTTTTTCAGCATGTCGTTGCGGCTGCTTTAACGCGTCACGGTCACCTAGCAAAAAAGAGGGGCGCGCGATCACCAAGGTTTCAAAGGGCAGCGTGGAGAGCTCAGCTTCGAGCTCGCCTTTAATGCGGTTATAAAAGAGCATTGAATCAACATCTGCCCCCATGGCGCTCACCAAGCCGAGTCGTTTTGCGCCAGCGGTGAGTCCGGCATTTGCCACGGCCACATTTGCGTCCAGATCTATGGCTTCAAAAGCTGCCCGGCTACCAGCTTGTTTGATCGTGGTGCCAAGTGCCAGATAAATTTCATTTAGCGGCGGCAGTGGGGGTAATTGCTTGAAGTCTACTTGATGCAGGTCGAGCTTGGGATGTTGGAGCGCGAGATCGCGTCTGGACAGCAGATGGATTTCTGAGACCGTATCGTCTTGTAACAGGCGCTGCAAGATATGCGAGCCTACCAGGCCTGTTGCACCAGCAATTAATACTTTGCGATGGGTCACTTGATTCTCCTGCGCTTAAGTCAAGGGGGGATAGACAGCCAGGCCGTCGCTACATGGCCAAAGGCTTGGCTTGACGATATTGCAAATCCTCGAGGGTGACATCCATGCCACCCACCTGGATGCCTAGTAAATTCAGTAGCGGGTCTAGCAATACACGCCCGATCTCTGCCAGCAGCGGGCTGACCAGTGTGGAAATCACATTATTCACCAATCCCAGATTCAGTACACTCAGAATGGTCACATTGAGCGCGTTCGATTTTGACAGGGCGTTTTCCAGGCTGCTGCCCACCGGGCTGGAGACTGACTGCATTTGGGGCAAGTGATTCTCCACCGGATTTGCTACTGAATATTGAAGCGTTTGGGCATTGGCCGGTTGAATAGGCAGGTTTAAGCCGATATCTGCAATAGGAATACTCAACAAGGTGGATACTCTTGCTGGCCCCGTACCGGCATTGTTGGTGAGCGTGAGCGCCGCGATACCAGGGCTGGCGTCTATTTCAACCTCTGATACGCCATCATTTTGCTGTATGGTACGCAGCCCGGCAGAGCCTTGTGCGACTTCGGTATTCAACGCAAGGTCTATGCGCGCCAACAGTGGAATGTTGACCAGAACGCCAACCCTGGCCCTGATTTGCGCCGTTCGCGCGATAGCACATAGGTTGCCACTGCCAGCTGCCGGGCCTACACTCAGTTGGGGCGGTTCAATGACCGTCACTTGCGCGTTGATATTGGTAATAGAGGCCAGGTTGAGTGTTAAAGGCAGGCTGATCGCATTGGTGCCATTGGCAATCATGGCGGCCGTGGTAATCATGGATAATGCATTCAGGGCAACAGCCGCCGCGGCATTGGTGTCAGGTGTGGTCACCGCCAGCACATCCCCCAGCCTGATGGGGACATTTTTGATGGCAATCGCCGCGATACTCTGCATGGCCGAGACCGCTTGCAGATTTGCCGCCCCACTCTGGCCTGCCGCACTGGCGAGCAGGTCGAGTAAATCGCCAATTTGCATATTGGTATTGAGTAAATCCTCCAGCGTACCGGCTTGGCCGGACACAGCCAGGATATCGTGCAGCGTGATTTTGGTGGCTGCGATGCCTCGATAGGTCACTGCATCCAGGTTGAGTGGCCCACCCAGCATGCCGCCGAGCAGCCCGTTCAGCAGCACGGATTGCTGGCTGCTGAGGCTGGTTGTAAAACTGCCCACACTAAACACGGCTAATGGCGGATCGGACACCGACACCGCTTCCGCCCGCAACAGCATGGTGCCACCCATCAGCCCACCGGCGACCAGGCTTTTGGCGACTTCTTTTGTCGCCCTGACATAAATCGCCTGATGACTGCCATCGGCAGTAAATTGCCGTATGCCTTGTACGGTATCCAGCCTGCCAAGCAGGACTTGGTTGGGATTGCTGGCAAGTTGTCCGCCGTAGCCATTATTTACTGCTGCTTGCTGCGCCATTTGTACGATATTTTGCAGATTGGCCTGGCAGCCAAGATAGCGTGAGGCATGGATGGCAGACATATCTGCAATCGATTGCAATTGCTTTTGCTGCATCCACAGGCGGCCACTGTCTACCACCAGGGCAGTGAATAGCAAAGCCATCAATAGCAGCAAACCGCCGGCAAGGCCGATCGCTCCGCGCTGGGATTGCGCGCTAGCGGGTGGTGGGCATTGCATGCTCATAATACTCTGGGATGGGTTTCTCAAAGCTCTTGATGTAGCGGTTATGCACCTTATCCATCACCTCGCCAGAGACCGGCTGGGCTTGGGGCGAGGCCGCTTTGCCAGAGCGTTGCAGTTCCAGCCATTGTTGGGTTGGAGATAGCGCGCGTGCAGGTGGTTGTACGTGAGCCTGGTTGTCTTCCGCCATGGCATGGGTGATGCTGAAAAAGCCGCAGAGGGCGAGCGTAATAAATCGTTTCATGATGCACTCCTTGCGGTTTAAGGGCCTGCCCGACGGTTTTCCGGGGTCATTTTCTTAAGTTGCTGCATTTCCTCGGCGTCTACGCCAAATTGCCTGGCAAAAGCCTCGGCCCTGGCGGTGTCGCCTTGCTGGTAAAGCAGCAGGATAAGGTTATGGGCAGCCTGCCGGTAGTCCGGTGCAAGCTCCACTGCGGTTAAAAACTCGTGCAAAGCCGGTTCTGTTGCACCCGATTGCATCAGGACGTAGCCATGATCATTACGGATGGTATGTTCCGTTGGCAGTGCATCACTGGCTGCCTGCAAATAGCGCAGTGACTCTTGCAAATGACCGGCATTGCTGGCAATCAGCCCCAGGCCGCGATAGGCGTACCCGGAAACGCAACTGGTGGTTAACTGCTCATAAATGACCTGGGCCTGTAAGGCGCGCCCGGTTTGGCGTAAGCCATGGGCACGCAGCAAGGCCGCCTGTTCATTTTTAATGTTGGCCGCTTCCAGGTGGGCGAGTGCAGCGTGCGGTTTGCCTTCGGCCAGCATCTGCTGAATGAATCCGAGCTTTGTGGTTTCTTCAGCAGAGACTTCTGTGCAAGCCTTATTGGCTGGGACTTTGATCTGTCGCAGCGACTTTGTATCGGTATCAGCGGCGAGCGCATGTGGCAAGCCATGCAGCCAAAGCCCCGCTAATACCATCATGATGGTGATCGATTTCATAAGCCGTTTGCTCCTTTCAATGCTTTCGCCAGCCCGATAAATCCTGGCCCGGCCAGGAAAATCATCAGTGCCGGAAACAAGAACAGAATCATGACCACTGTCATTTTTGCCGAGAGTTTGCTGACATATTCGCGCAACTCCGAGACCTGGCGTTGCTCGATCAATGCGGTATATTCAGTCAGTGAATCTCTGATATTGCCGCCATAGCGCGTGACCTGCTTAAGCATGGCAATCGTGTCGTTCAACTCCATCACTTCTAATGGCGCGGCCATTTCGACCAGCGCATCCGACCTGTCTTGACCCGTTTGTATACGTTTGATTACCAGGCCGAGCTCTTCGGCAAGGTTGGGAATCAGGTCTTTGCCCTGCTGCTCGATGACAAGCAGAATATGCTCCATGGACAGACCGGCCTCAAACAACATGCGCAGCAGGTGCAAAAACGGCACCACCTCTTTACGGATGGCATCACGCCGACTTTGTGCTTTCCAGCGCAGCGAGCGGCGAATGAGCACAAAGGTGGCTGCAAACACAAAAAGCAAATGAAACAGCACATTGATCAGGCTGTCCTGGTTCAATATGGCATACATGGCAGAAAAGGCACCAAGTACCGTGGGCAGTCCCCATGCGATTAGCAAGAACGTACATTTTGCCTTGGCCCCCGGCCAACCTGCCTGTAGCAGCAAACGCTGCATTTCCTCCATTTCGCTGCGCGAAACCTTGTCTAGCATGTTTTGCAAGGCTTCTTCAAGATCGAGTGATCCTAATTGGGCAGAGATATGAATGCCTTCCTGATGCAAGGCTTCGCGAAAACGTCGCTGGATATGTCTTGGGTGGCTATTTTTTTGGGCCGTGTAAAGAAATAGCCCCGCCGCCAGTAACATCAGGATAATAGAGATCGACCAGGCCAGATTCATCGTCAAACACTCCGCAACATGCGCCAAAGAATGAGTGCCCCCAGCCCTTGAAATACCATGGCGGTCACTATCATGGTTTGCCCTGAGGCATCCTCAAGTAACATGTTCAGGTAGTTGGGGTTGGTTAACATGATGTAGCCAGCGATGACCAGCGGCGTCACTCCCAGCACCCAGGCCGACATTCTGGTTTCGCCGGTCATGGCGGCCAGTTCACGTCGCGCCAGCTCCTGCTGGCGCACCATTTTTACCACGCTCTCCAGCATGTCACGCGGGCTGCTGCCGTGGTGATTGCTGATGCGCATGGCCAGCGCAATCAGGTTCAGTTCACGCAGATTATGTAGCTTGGCTGCCTCTGACAGGCTTTCGATCATATCTGCACCCAGGTCCGCTGCGCGCACCACGCGATCCACCACGTCACGTAATGGTGTCAGTGCCTCGCTTGCCGCAAAACGCATGGCACTTTCCAGGCTGCGGCCGGTACTGAGGCTGCGCAATACCTGATCAATAAACAGGGGAATCTGGGCAACCGTTTGTGCCCGGCGCCGATGCAAGCGGCTGTATGGCAGCAGAAAACCGAACACAAAGATCGCGGCACTGAAGATCAGCACGGCGCCCACAAAACCATAGATGAGCCACCCCACCATGCCGGTGAACATGAAGGCGACCGGGATACCAACAACATGCTTCTTTTGCAGCTCGAACCCGGCATAGATAGAGGCGCGCACCTTAAGCAGGTGCCAGTAACTTTGCTGGTCGCCGGGTGCGACGCCGGAGACGGTACTGCCATACGGTAGCACCTCTCTGAAATGCAGCATCATGCGTTCGCGCAAACGTTTCTGTTTGCTGTGCCTGAGCATCCATACGGCGAGTAGCAGCATGCCTATGGCGCCGACAATGAACGAGATGGCCAGTGTATTCATCACAGCTTCCTGAACGCCAGGTCTTGTAACTTTTTATTGCAGGGGCGGACCATCGGGTGTGCAAAATACCCGGTGTTGGCGTCATAAGCATAGAGTTCATTCAGCACGAAATGACCATCCCGTACCCCCGCAATCTCGGTAATCGAGATCACTTTGCGTTGCCCGTTGGGCATGCGGGCGATTTGCACCACCAGTTCAATCCCGGCGGCGATCATTTTGCGCAAGGTGGCTTCTGTGCCATGAAATTTGGCTAATCCCGCCAGCATTTCGAAACGCAACATGGCGTCTTCCGGACTGTTGGCATGCACGGTACTCATACATCCGTCATGGCCGGTATTCATTGCCTGCAACACATCCATCACTTCCTCGCCGCGCACTTCGCCCAGTACGATACGGTCTGGGCGCATGCGCAAAGAGTTTTTCACCAGTTCACGTGCAGTGATTTCACCATGGTCGTCGATATTCGATGGCCGGGTTTCCAGCCTGACCACGTGTTCGTGTTCCAGTTGTAGCTCTGCGGCATCTTCAATGGTGACGATACGCTCGCTGTGGGGAATAAAGCGGCTCAAGACATTCAATAAGGTTGTTTTACCGGCGCCCGTCCCGCCACTGACAATCAGGTTGCAGCGACGCTCAACAGCGGCGGTCAGAAACGCCAGCATATCGTTGTCTAAGGTGCCGTATTGCAGCAAATCACCAGACAGCAAGGGTTGCTTGCGGAATTTACGAATAGACAGGCAAGGACCATCAAGCGCCAGTGGCGGAATAATGGCATTGACCCGGCTGCCATCCGGCAAGCGGGCATCCACCATGGGGCTGGCTTCATCAATACGACGGCCCAAGTGCGCGAGAATGCGGCGAATCACACGTAATACATGTTCGTTATCAATAAAGCGCAACGAGGTGGTTTCGAGTCGCCCATCCCGTTCTACAAAAATCTTTTTAGGGCCGTTCACCAGAATATCGTTAATACGGTCATCCTTGATCAGGCTTTCCAGCGGGCCAAAGCCTGCCAGCTCATCGACGACTTCCTCGACCAGGTTATCCAGGTCGTAGCCACTGATGGGCAAGTGCCGCTCGGCGACATAGCTGATCACCTTCTCCCGCACATAGTCTGCGATGTCACTGCGGGCGAGGTCCAGCAGGCCGATATGGTCACGTTCAATTTCTGCAATCAGGTGCTGATGGAGTTGAAACTTGAGCTCCTGATAGTCTTGTGCCTGTTTCAGGCCATAATCAAATCCACGTAGCTGCAGGTTCATCATTGCCTCTCTAGTGCTTTTCACGCAGAGGCGTGATCGCAGCAATCAGTTTGTGAAGCAGGCCGTCCTTTTTCTCTGAGGCAGAGACGGGGGCGTCCAGTAGTTTGTCAGCCAGTTTGCGTACACTGACGCTGTATGGGTCATTGGGCGACAGCTCAAACATGCTTTCCCCTGAATTCATGGTGGCCAGGCGCGCCATGCCTGACGAGGATAGGGTGGCCAGCAGCGGCAGGCCAAAAGACTGGGCAATACTCTCGGCATCAGGCGGCATTTTTGACAGGTAATGGTCTACCACAACACCCGCGCCACTCAATGCGACTTTTTCTTCCCGCAGATGTTTGATCAGTTGCATATTCTGTCGGCAGCTAGGCACACTTTGTTCGACTAACAGCAGCACTTGATCGACATTGCCTAATAACAGCAGCAGGAAATCCGAACCAACCATGCCACCAAGATTGACGATGATTCTGGGGAAGTGTCGACGCAAACTCCGTAACAGCACGCAGACATCTGCTGCCGTGAATTGTGCGCCTGCCCAGGGGTCTTCCGGCATTGAGAGTACGGTGAGGCCACTTTTATGTCGGCCAAAGCCGGTCTGGATCAGTGTGGAGTCGATTCTGCGCAGGCTGCGAATGGCATCAATAAAACTGTAGGACGAGGTCAGCCCCAGGTATAACATGGCATCTCCGTGCGGGACGCCGAGGTCAAGCAGCAGGGTAGGTTCAGTCTCTTGCACGGCCAGGGCCAGGTGCAGGGCCAGCATCGGTGAATCACTGCCAGGTCGCGCACTGATCACGGCAGTGATTTTGCCGCCATGATCTGCTTGCGGTGCATGCAATGCCGCATCGCGAGGGGTCAGGCGTTTAACTTCAGCCACCACTTCGCTGGCACGGGTATCGGTCTTGATAAAGTCGCGCGCACCCAGGCGCATTACAGTTAATAGCAAATTCTGGTCAAAAGAATCTGCGACGACGATCACCGGCAAGAATGGTTTGGCTGCAATAATGCCTTCAATCAACTGCGCCTCTTGCCGATAGTCGGCGGGATTCAGCTGTATAAAGATGGTGGTAGCCCCCACCGCATCCGAGAGTTGTACTATGCGCTCTGTTGCAGGAGAGTCGCCGGGAATTACATCCCCTTCATCCTTGAGTGATTGGCTTAACCATTGCAGGCATTCCTGGGTCTGGGTGATGGCAATATAGCAGTTGCGTTCACTCATCTCGATTACCTCGAAAAACCGGTGGCAGGGATGCCAGCATCTGGCTGGGGCCCTTTTTGGAAAAACAAGTCACTGAAACTAGGGTTGTAGTCACGCAGGTTGCCGCCCGGCAATACGGGCATGGCTGCATCTTTGGCAATGGGGCGCACCAGGTGTGGGGTCACGATCATCAACAATTCCTTATCTTCACGTTCGAAGCGGGTCGAGCGGAAAAAGGCACCGATAATCGGTAAATTTCCCAGGCCTGGCAATTTGTCCACGTTTTGCAGCGTATTACGGCTGACCAGCCCGCTAAGCACAAAGCTTTCGCCATCCCCTAAGGCAACGCTGGTGTCCGTCCTGCGCACACGCAGGCCTGGCACGGCCACGCCGCCACTTTGTACCGCATTGGAGAAGTCGATTTCACTGACTTCAGGCGACACCTTCAGGAAAATTCTGTTTGCATCCAGCACGGTGGGCGTGAGCATGAGGCGCACCCCGTATTCTTTGTAGCGTATGGTGACAGTGCTGTCGCCCCCGGCGCCAGCGCGGATGGGCACCGGAAACTCGCCACCCGCCAGGAAGCTTGCACTTTGGCCAGAGAATGCGGTCAGGCTGGGTTCTGCCAGGGTGTAGGCAAAACCATTGGCCTCCAGAATGCTCAGTGCACCGAGTAAACCCCGACTGGCATTCCCAGCCACAAAATTGAAGGCACTGGCAGTAGGCAAAAAGCCTGAGGCACTATTGAGGATGAAATCTTCACTAGGGTTACCACTAAAGGTCCCTGTCGGTCCCTTGTTAACACCGTTAAGATTGCCTGGCGATCCTAGGGCAAGCGTGGAGTTGCGACCATTTTTACCCAGGAAAAAACCTGCGCGCATCATATTCTGACGGCTGACTTCTACCACCTTGATATCAATCTGTACTTGGTTGTCAAAGTTGCTCAACGTGGCGTCCATGGGCGCCTCGGCCTTTTTATCCACCGCCTGGCGTGCTAATGCGTGTTCTTCCAAGGAGTCTGCATCGCCAGCAATCGCTACCTGGCTGCCTGCCGGTAATAGTTTGATCGATTTGGAAAATTGCAGCCTTTGCTTTTCAATAGCCGTGCTAATGCTCACGCTGACCTTGATCTGCTTGGCGGGCGTTGCCGCCTGTTCGCTCTCCCAGATTGAAATCTCGGTCGCGCCCGGCTGTTTACCTGTAATCATGAGATTGCGCGATGTCAGCATAGTGATATTCGCAATGTCCGGGTTACCTACCGCGACACGTTTGACCGCTTTGGCATGCACATACACCTGCTGGGTCCCGACAACCAGGCTCAGCTCATTGGGCTCCTCAGCCTGCGCAAGCAGCGCCAGGCTGCATAGGCAACTCAGCAGCATTGACCAGGCATATTTCATTGTTTGCATGATGTATCCTTGGCTTTCTTATTGTTATTTTTTCACGTTGACAACGTCTACCTGCTCACCGCGATGAACAATAATGCGTTGCCGTTTTGTGGCAGGCGTATGCTGTTTTACGGCAACTTTGGTGATCTCCGCTATAGTGCTAACCGGAGTGGCGGGCGCTATCCCTGCAGGCTGGGAAATCTCGCCAAGGCGGACAAACTGGTTGGTTGTCGTCGCTGATGCAGCTGTCCCGGGCAGTGGTTCGCCGCGCAGGGCTAAACGCAATATGCCCGTGCTATCTGCCAGCATTAGTTTTGACGTATCTTGTGCGTGTACCGCCAGAATGGCAGAACGACTATCCCGGCCATTTTTGCTGTCGATCCGGCTATTGCTCAGCCCCAGCTTGTTTGGTGTTGCTTGAGCGACTTCTTCCTGTGGGATGGGTTCCGGCTCTCCCGTCTGCGTACCGTAGGCCAGCACTTTCACATTGGTCAGCACCACTTGGCTGGAACTCACTTGCCCGGTTTCCTGGTCTCTGTGCAAATACAGCAGGACGTCTACACGATCCCCCGGCTTGATAAAACCACCGACCCCGATCACTTCATTGACCTTGATGGCGACTGCACGCTCATCAGGCGCAAGTCCCTGGCCAAATACATTCTTGGCAGGAAAGTGGGAGGTTTTGAATGGCGTATCTTTCATGATTGTGCTGGTGGTTGCTTTACCTATCAGGTGTTGTGGGTCACTGAAGGCCTGCTTGTCATGTTGTTGCGTGGTAGCTACTTTGAGGTCTTCAGCGGTCAGCACGTGACCAGCTGCAATATCGTTTGTGGCCAACACGTGTGAGTACGAGGGCACGACAACGGTTAATGACTCCGCAGGTTTTTTGTTGCTGATCCGATAACCGAGATAGCCGGTAACGATGGCGGCGATCACCATCAATGCCGCTAATATACGCAGGAATGTACTGTTCATGATGTCATCCTCCGTGTGGTGTCTTTTTTAAAGTTCGATCACTGCTGTGCCTGCCAGATCGGCAGGTACCCTGGGGATCTGGCCAATCACAGGTAAAGTCAGCATGGGGATCAGGGGGTCATTGGCATAACTGCTGTACACTACGCGCACCGTAAGCTGATTGCCATTCATGGACAACTGCACTTTGCTGTTAGCGGAACCCAGTACTTTATCTTTCGGCTTGGCAGGCAGCCAGTTCAGTGAATTGCCAACCACACTTCTGACTCTTGGGTCTACGCCATTACTGAGATAAGCCGAATTATTGGCATATGCCAGACGATCTACTGCAATCGCCGCCCGCGCGCCTTCTTCCACCGCATGCACAAACGCAGACTGCATGAGCATCACAATGGCGTAATTCACCATGGCGTAGAACAGCGCAAAGAAAATAAGAAACAGCATCACAAACTCAATCGCAACCGATCCTGTTTGTGCACCCAATAGCGGCAGGCGGAAAATTTTATTGATTGGTTTTATCATTTCACCATTCCTATGACACAGAGTAGTCCCGCGCTTAAGGCGGCCCCAAAAGGCATCCACCGTTTGGGGATTGCTTGGTTTGTCCTTAATCGAATGAATAGCATATACACCAGCCCGAATACGCTTGCCAGCATGGCTGCAATTACGAAGGTGAGCAGCATCGTGTGCCACGGGCCAAGTAAAGCAATGACCAGCAAGCATTTGACATCACCGGCGCCCAGCATACCTGCAGCATAAGCTGGCAATGTCAGTAACAGGCTGGTAGCGACGCCAAGGGCGACAGGCTGCCAGTCTGCACCAAGCATGGCTTGCCCGGTGATCAGCAACCAGCCTATGGCGATCAAGCCTAACCCAAGCGTTAAGATGTTTGGGATACGCCTTGCATACAAATCCGCCAGGCCGATCCCCAGGCACCAGACAATGATGATTGTTTCTGCGATAGGCATAGGCTGCGTTCAGTGTGCAATTGCCTGATGTTCGCAGTGATTATGGAGTGAGTGCTGTTGAAATCTGAGTAAAAATGTCGGAAATGAGGCCGTTAATCGGCTTCACGAAAGTGACCAGGGCAATGGCTACCATCGCTGCAAGCAGTGCGTACTCAATGGCGCTGGCACCCTCTTCGTCGCGCAAAAATTTTGAAATGACTACTTTAATCGTGTTGTGCATTTTGATTCCCCGAGTATTTTTTTGGGCTTGCTTTGACTTTAAGTTGTCGGCATAGACCCAAATTAATTTTACAAATGACAAAACCAACTTCTAAAGAGCGACTGAAATGATTGCTGCAGCGGGTCAGGCTTCATTGCTTTACCCAAAAAAACATTTATGTAATTTTTATAGCAACTAATGTGCCCACTTTACAACTGGTATGAGCATTATTTAAATTGTTTTTTTATAACTATTTGATTTTTAGTGATTTTTGTTGAAAATAATTTACTATGTCTTGGCTGAAAATGCATTGGCCTTGTTTACAATTTTTGTCTAGGGATGACAAAATATGACAGAGATGTAAAAGTCTTTGTAACATTCGAGGGCATGAAAGCCCTTTAGACTTCTTTTGTCGGGCTTAATATTTGCCATTCGGCGCGATTGCGCCCATTTTCCTTGGCGCGATAAAGGGCTTTATCCGCTTCTTCTATCAGTTGTTGCATGCTGTTTTCCATCGTTGGCACGATGGTTGCAATGCCCATCGAAATGGTGACGATTTCATGCGTGGATTGTTCGTGCCGGATATTGAGCTTCTGAACGGCCGTCAGCATGCTGTCGCTGATATTGCGTGCTTCGTTTAAGGGGGTGTGAAACAGCACCACCGCAAATTCTTCGCCACCGTAACGGGTGACTGAGTCGCCTGTTCTGCGCGCGCAACTATCCAGCGCTGATGCAACTTGCCTCAGGCATTCATCTCCTGCCTGGTGACCATAGCTGTCATTGAATTTCTTGAAGAAATCCACATCCACCATCATTAATGACAGCGGTACTTTGGCGCGGGAGGCCTGTGCCCAGGTCGTTGCCATGTTGGCATCAAAACTTCGACGATTGCCAATGCCAGTCAGGCGATCTTCCCAGGAGGCCTGTTCTGACGATATTTGTTTGAGCAAGACATCAATCAGAATTTTGCGTACTTCGCTTGCCGATGCCCACAGTGTTGCACCCACTACCACCAGGATGACGAGCACCATATGCAGAGTCTCGAAATCCAGAAATGGTGTCGCCAGCAGCAGGGGCGCATAGACGCCAATCGCAAAGGCAAAGAAAATCGGCAGGAATACGACCAGACGCGGCAGTGCCACGATGACCGCGATGAGCATAATGATCAGAATAGCGGCTTTGCTTGAGCGACCCAATAGCGGCAGTGCGATAGAGAGCGCACCCCAGCCCAGCCCGGCCATGCCTGCGGCCATGACATGTCGGTTGATGCGTGCCAGTTCAATGCTGACATTGGCCGAGAGAAAGTCCAGGCGCCCCAGCCACCAGTGCCAGGCATGTGCAATCAGTAGCCAGGCGTACCATGCGCCTGCATAGACGCCGCCGATGTCCCAGGCCAGCATGGCAGCAGCCACCAGTCCACTGAACAATACAATCAGCTTGCCACTGTTTTTGCCGCGATAAACGTGGCGCAGCTCTTCACAGGCAAGATCATGCGGATTGAACTCCAGAGTCTTAATGGCACTTTCTCTTGTTTTATTGACCACGTTCAATCCTGTTCTAATGCGTTGATTATTTGAATGTGGCAATCGGCAGTTACAGCACTGAACATGACCGGATGCCAACGATTTATCGCATGACGAGTGTGCTTATTATGCTGCATTTTGTAGGACTGTGCCTGTTAGCTTGCTGCAAATTGTACGGCTAGTCCGGTCTAGGTCTGGTCAGGGCAATCTATGGATATTGTGCCCTTTAATCGCTGCCAGTCAGCTTGCCTTTGATGGCTGCTTTCATCAGCCTTCTGAAGGATGGGCATTCCAAGTGTGAGGGCGCTTGACACACAGCGGCATGCTTGAGGCAATTGCTCATGATGGTGAGTCGTTGAATGGTCTCGTCGATATGTGCCGCTTTATCCAATAGCTTATTGCGATCCACCAGGTGTTGTTGGTTTGCGGCAAACATGGTGCTGATTTCTTGCAAGGAGAAATCAGCACATTTGGCCAGGGAGATCAGGGCCAGTTGATCCATTACATCCGCTGAGAAATATCTTTGCAGGCCTCTTCTGCCCAAGGATTTGATTAATCCTATTTCTTCGTAATACCTGAGCGTCGATGCTTTGATCCCTGTCTTTTTCACGACTTCAGAAATGTTCATTTCAGGCTTGACCTCAAGTTAACTTGAACTTGTATAGTGCTTTACACGGTATGCATTCGTCAATAAAGGGAGCGATATGAAAGTGACTATTTTATACAATGGGGTGCTAGTCGGCCTGGTAGCGACTATGTTGTTTGATGGCTGGTTATGGGGGCAGAAACAATTGGGGTTAAAAACACTCAATTTTGCCTATCTTGGCCGCTGGTTCGGACATTTCACACAGATGAAATTCGTGCATGACAATATTGGGAAATCACCAGCATTGGCTCATGAATGGGGTATGGGCGTGGCCGGGCATTATGCTATTGGCATATTTATCGCTGAGCTATTGCTACTGGTTTGTGGTGATCAGTGGATGCGCGAGCCGAAAATTGGCGCAGCGCTGGTGGTTGGAATGCTCACGGTTGTTTTCCCGCTGTTGATCATGCAGCCAGGGATGGGCGCCGGCATAGCATTTAGCAAAACGCCGCAGCCATTCATCAGCTGCCTTAAAAGCCTGTTTAATCATACTATTTTTGGCTTATGTATGTTTTTAGCCGCAGAATTGATGAATCTATTGCATTGAATAGAACTGAGGATATGAAGATGCGTTACAAACTACCACGTAAATATACACCGGTTGTATTTGCTTTTTATATGTCTGCTGTCATGGCCTTGTTGATGTGTATGGTGATTGTTGCCATCAATACAGGTGTGGATGGGCATTATTTCATCAGGGTTATCAAAGCCTATGTACTGGCGATGCCGAGCGCATTTGTCTTTCTGCAACTGGTGAGGCCGCTCGTTGTGAGGCTGGTGAATGCAACAGTCGCAAGCTGATCATATAATAAACGCACATGATATTCGGGAGTGGCAATGGGTAAGCAGTTTCAAGCATTAAGTGAGGCACATACGCAGTTTATTGCCGAGCAGAAAGTGTTTTTTGTTGGCACCGCGGTGGATCAAGGGCGAGTGAATATTTCTCCCAAAGGCATGCACACGCTTAAAGTGCTTTCGCCGCATCAGTTGGTTTGGCTGAACGTGACGGGGAGCGGTAATGAAACTGCCGCCCATGTGCAGCAGAATGCCAGAATGACGATCATGTTTATGGCGTTGTCGGGTGATCCATTAATTCTGCGTGTATACGGTCAGGCCACGGTCATCCATAAACATGACCCTGAGTGGGATACATGGATTAGTCAATTTGATCCCTTGCCCGGCGCACGGCAAATATTCGTATTGAATATTGAGCTGGTACAAACCTCTTGTGGCATGTCAGTGCCTTATATGGATTATGTGGGGGAGCGCGAACAGCTTAATGATTGGGCTGCGGCTAAAGGTGAGGCCGGGATTGCGGACTATTGGCAGGCAAAAAACCACACCAGCATCGATGGGTTGCCTACCTATATTCAAGGCAAAGGGCTTGATTGAGCGTTAGTGCGCCACCGCTTTTGAGAACACATTCATGATGATGACTCCAGCCAGAATCAGCGCGATGCCGATCAGGGCAGGGGTATCCAGCGTTTGGTCAAAGAATACGCGGCCCACCACGGCCAGCAGCACGATGCCCAGGCCTGCCCATACCGCGTAAGCAATGCCGATGGGTATGGCTTTTAATACCAGCGATAAAAAGTAGAACGACAAGGCATAACCGACCACCACAATCACGGAGGGAATCGCTTTGGTAAAGCCCGCGCTGGCTTTAAGTGATGAGGTCGCGGTCACTTCGCTGAGAATCGCCGCGAACAAAAACAACCAATATTTAAACATGACTCTTTTTCCTTTATGATTTCTTTGAAGCCACAGACTTCTTCCAGGCGCCGGTTTTCTTCCAGGTAAATGTGCCGCAAGTAATCAGGTACAAAATCGCCGAGAAAATATTCAGCACGGGTACCATGCTTCTGAACGCCAAAAAGAATGCTTTGCTCAATGCATGCCTGGGCGTATCAAATTCACAGTTTTTGAATTCAATTAAGCCGCCGATTGCCGAGATCAATAGCGGTACCAGATAGAAGGCAGAAAGCACATTGAAGTCCATGGTTTTTCCTTGTGAAAATACGTCTGTATTGCATAACGATGTTCATTATAAAACGATCGTGGTGATGGCGGCGCTTCTGGTTTATTACTAGTGGTTCATGGCTGGCGGTTCATGGTTGGGCTATGTCCGATAATTCCTACAACAGATTCAGCGCGAGTGGGATAGGGCGACGCTGTGCAGTACGGCATGATGGCACCTGTATTGATTTGACCAAAATCTTAAAAAGCGGGAGGCTGTTCATCATGAAAAACCCCAATCCAGTGCCAGGTGCGACCAGTGCTATGTCTTTGATCGCGATCACGGCAGGAGCGGTTTCCGCTGCGCTGGTGATTATGTTTATCGGGATGTTTATGACCGTGATCTCGATTGGATCCAATCCACCAAGTGACATGCATGCCGAGGGACCCATGGTTGCCAGCCATGTATTGGTGGTGGATGCGGTGAGTAACCGGGCTGGTCAGCGTGCACACAAAGCTGAAAAAGGGCATTTTATGGATGCTTTATTGCGCGAGGATATGCATAACCCCTCTGCAATGGCTGCCGAGGGGCATGGCCAGCCAGCGGCAAAAGTGACACGTATTTTCGCGAATCCGATGTCGATGCCCTTTGTGTCAGCAAAATCCCGTGTGACCAGGGTTTAAGCCAGTATCCTTAAAATATTTGGACTTCTTGAATCTTGAGCATTTTTAGTGCATTGTTCGACATTGAGCGGAAGATTGGTATTAGCACACCTACAACAGTATTTATGAGAGATATGCTTCATTCTGGAAATACACATGCATCCCTCGACCAAGTATCTCGGTCGGCGGCAGACGAAACACGCTCTGAGAAGTCGCCAGGTGCTGAGCGCGGTTCAGTCGATTTTGGCAAAGTTAATCTCATTCTCATTGGTCTGATTGTGGTGATTCTGTTCGGCCTGCTATCCAAGGAGGATGGGAATACCGCCTACTCCAGCCACGAAATGCGCATGCAGACGCAAGTGGTGTCAGAAGCCGGGCCTGAAACGAATGCCTCTGCCGCCGAAGCCGATGTGCCTGAAATTACAAGCGCAAGCGCGGCCCAAAACGAGGTGAGTGCCACGCCAGCGGCGCCAGCAAAATCCTCACCTAAACCAAGCAGCAAGAAATCTAAAAAAACTGAAGCAGCAGAGCCTGAGCCGGTGCAAGCCCCCGTGGTAGAAATACATGCCAGCCAGGCACTGCCAGTGGTCGAGCCTGTGCAGCAAAAGGATACCTCAAGAAAAATGCTGGTTTTTAATATCTGGAGTGTTTCTGAGCTGAGATTAAGAAGTGCTTACACCACATTTATGAACGATAGTTCTATTCCTGCTGCGCAACTGGAGGCCAGGAAAAAAGATTATTTGAGTTTTGTGAACCATCGCGCCAAAAAATGTGGCGAGCTCGACAATAAATTTGCTGGCAATATCAACACGGTTGAGCGGCTCACCTTTAGCAAGGGTGATGTCGACATTTTGGAGTGTCACGCGGCAGAAAATAATAGTGAGTTGGATAAGCTGCACGCTTCCCGCGAGCAGAGCTTCTAATCTCTGTTATCCGCGTACTTGTGATTGATCAAAGACTCTAGGTTCAGGCCTCGAGTCTTTTTTATTGATGGGCTTATAAATCCTCCAGATCAGATGGCCGCGCCCGGTAATAGCCTTGTGAGTACTGGCAACCCATTTCTTTCAGTATGTGTTCCTGCTCCAGTGTTTCAACGCCTTCGGCAATCAGCCTGATATTCAGCTGTTTACCCATAAAGATAATGGTTTTGCATAAGGCCTGATCATTCAGGTTCACTGTAATATTCTTGATAAACGATTTATCAATTTTGACATAATCAATTTTGAATTTATTGAGGTAGGCCAACGAAGAATAGCCAGTGCCAAAGTCGTCAATCGCCAGTTTGATGCCGTGCTCATGCATGCTGTTCAGGGTTTCAACCACGTTGCTGGAGGGCTCTAACAGCAGCCCTTCAGTGATTTCAAAGCAAAAGTGGTCGCCAGAAATACTGCGGGCGGCCAGGCTGGAGATGAAATGGTGAATGGGCGCGGACTGCGAGAATTGCAAAGGTGAAATATTGATGCAGATTTCTACCGGACCAAAGCGCTGCTTAATCTGCTCAAAGTCCCTGATGGTTTGCTGGAACACCCATTCGCCGAGCTCAATAATATAGCCGTTCTCTTCGGCGATACTGATAAAGACTTCTGGTGAAAGGGTGCCAAATTCAGGATGCTGCCAGCGTAACAGCGCTTCTACTTTTTCACAGCGTAAATCAGTTAAATTAAAAATCGGCTGATATTGCAGATGTAGCTGGTTTTTCTGTACGGCATAGCGCAATTCATTGCTGAGATGCGTTTTTTTGGTAAAAGCATCGTGCATGCCTTCGTTAAACAGAATGAATTTGTTCTTGCCCGTGCGCTTGGCCTGGTAAAGCGCCTGGTCCGCAAACATGATCAGTTCTTCTGCCTGCAGGCTGTTGTCTGGAAACAGCGAGACACCAATGCTGATGGAAACTACAAAAGATTTTTGCTGAATCGTAAATGGCGGTGCCATCGCCGTCATCAGCTGCGCACAAAGCTGGCGCAGCCTCTCCTCACTGGCCTCCTGTTGAATCACGATTAAGAACTCATCCCCACCAAATCGGGCTGTGAGGTTAGGCAGCAAGATAATGGACTGGATACGCGCGGCTACTTTAATCAGTACCTCATCGCCCACGGCATGGCCCGCCGTATCATTAATTTCCTTGAAATTGTCCAGGTCAATAATCATCACCCCCAGCTTGTTGGGGTGGTGTGTTGCCGCCTGTAGTGCCTGGTCAAGCTCATGCTTGAGTTGAAACCGGTTCGGCAGCTTGGTCAGAAAGTCATGGTTAGCCTGGAACCAGATGGCGTGTTGTGCCGCCACGGCTTGTTTTTTGTTGGCCTGGTACAGTTTAAGTAGTTGAATCAGCAACAGTACGGCAAAAAAGGACAGGGCGGAGACCAGGTATGGTGTGAGTGGATTCTCGGGTACTCTGCGCCACACTTCCAGGATGTCCGGCGGATTGATGCCAATCTGCAGGGTCGCTTTATTCAAAATGCTACGTAACATGGGGTCGGTATCACTGGCCGCCATAAATACTGTGCTGGTGATAGCGGTGATGCCACTTTTTCTGATGGCCTTGATTTTGTGGAAGTCCAGATGGTAGTCAAGCACCAGTTCATTGCCGACATAGGCATCTACCAGGCCAGCGTCCAGGTATTCAAAGGCTTCATCTGCAATATCGACCAGTTTGATCTTGACGCCGGGGATCAACTCCCTGAGCTTTTGAGATAAAGGCCCATTTCTGAAGACGGCCACGGTTTTGTGGGAAAGCTGGGCCAGTTGAATCTCACTCTGATACAGCTTGTTGTGAGACGCGACATAAATGGCATTAGGCGTTTCCAGGTAAGGCGTGGCCAGCAGGCTGAAGCCCGTAGGCATATGCTTGCCACGGATACCGGTGACGAGCGGGACCTCATTGCTGGTGATATTGTCGTGGTAATCGACAAGGGTGAATTTTAAGCCCGTGAGCTGGCTAATTTTTTGCAGATATTGAATCGAAACACCTTTGTGCTTTTGATTCTCCAACTGAAACTCAATCGGCATCCAGCCGTTTCTCACGGCAACGCGTATATTCCGATGCTGCTTTATCCAGTCAGATTCTTGAGCTGAAAATTGCAACCGTTGCAAATTGTCTGCGGCATACAGGCTGCCAGGCAATATTTCTTGTGCTGGTAGTGACAATGACAGGCATGTTGCGATGAGTAAAAAGCATTGTTTGATCATGCTGAAACTGGATGTGGTTGAGCGATTCAGTCGCATCCGCTCTCTCCCGAAAATACATTCTTTTATGCAAATTAAATTGTAAGTGATAGTAACGCATTGCACGGTTGAATGAGAAAACTCTTTGCGTGCCTGCTGTGTTTTCGTGTGAGGGCCAGAGAGGGGCAAGTTGTGAATGGTGCGAGATTATCTCTTATTTATGTAAATGTATTTGTTTATAATTTAAAGTAAATTTACAATTATTATCAAAGCCTGTAATATCTATCAGGTATGAGTAAGTGCAGGGTTCTTTGGAGTTATTTTTTATTATTAAATTGAGTGGAGAAACAAATGAAACAACTGAGTAAATTTGCAGTAGCCATGTCCATGGCAGTCGGATGCTCGCAGGCATTTGCGGCGGCTTCTATTTTTGTGGTTGAGCCAGGCAGTGATGGATTTAACATCCATACTGCGGCATTTAACGGGTCCAGTTACGACATTACTAAACTTGTATTCGATTTCACGACTACCGTGACTAGCGATGCGAGCCATCTGGTCATTGATGGCTCACCTAGTTCGATTGGCGCACCTGCTGGCGGTACCGCGACTTTCTTTGGCAGCGGAGCAGTGTTCGGATTTGACTTTACGAGCTTCAATTCATTTGAATCTTTTAACTTTCAATGGGATCCAGATTCAGCGATTAACGGCGCTTATGGTGCCACAGGGGCGGATTTCATCGGTGGAACCGTGACTGCGTTTACAACCAATGGCCTTTATAAGGGTACGTTTGAATTGGTTGGTACTGGGCCGGATGTGGCAGCAGGGCTTTCACCTTATACGTCATCCGTGGTGCCGGAGCCAATGACCGGTGCAAGCTTGCTGGCTGGTTTGGGTGTGTTGGGTTTGGTTGCTCGCCGCCGCCGATCATAAGCGTTGTTTGTTTTTAACGCCTAAGCCCATCGAATTTATTGGTGGGCTTTTTTATTTGAGGCCGGTATTTGGTGATTGATTGGCAAGCCGTTTTTTTCCGGATGCGGTACCATAAAGGTCATGAATGACATGGGGTCACGAAATGCTGGGTATGGAGTCTGGTGCATGAAAAATTTAGGTGTATTGTTCGCTGTAGTTTTGGTGTTGTCAGGGTGCTCAGTTAATATGGTGAAGCTGGGTGTTTATAAAAATAAGGCGCAATTAATCGGCCCGGATGGCACGGTGTATGTCGGCAGTATTCTGATCAACGACATTAGCAATGATGGCGATATTGAGTTTGAAGAGTCCCCTTATGGCAAGCTGGCCGGGAAGTGGACAGCAACCAGCGCAGCGGCGCCGGTGGCAAGAGCGGGTGCCGCTGACGCACAAGCTGTTGATGCTGTGGTACGCCGGGCATACTCGGGCAAGAGTTTTCTGGTTGCCAATCAAAAAGCGGTACTCAATTGCGACTTTAAAGCCAATATCGAAGGTGATGGCTTATTGGGTAGCGTGTATGTGATTGGTGATGGTATTTGTGTTGATGACCAGAAGCGTATGATTCCGATTCAGTTTTTCAAGTCATAGCTGCGCGCAGCGTATGTGCTTTTGCCACCATAGCCCGCGGATAGCGGGCTTTTTTATGACAAACAATTTGCTTAAGACGCTCACCGAATCACTCACGGTCAGGTTCAGATTATCAGACTATTCCTACAGTAAATTCAGCCGTCGTGACATGGTATTAGGCGCCGGGTGCCTGCATGATGGAGCCTCACGCATTTAATACCAACACGCTGATTGCCCGCGCAGCTGGCAATCTTTTGCTCGAGGAGCACATACGATGCTGAGAACCCTGTTGCTGGTCATTTTGATTCTGGCTTTAATCGGTGCCTTGCCTGCCTGGCCTTATAGCTCTGGTTGGGGTTATTACCCAAGCGGTGGCCTTGGTTTGGTCGTACTGATATTGCTTATTCTTGCACTCACTGGCCGGTTGTAGTTTTATGGTTGTAATGTGCCCAATTCATTTTCTCTATAAAGGAAACTAAATCATGATCATGGCTAAACGTTTTTTGAGTGCTTTTTTAGCAGCCTCGCTCTTATTTACAGGATCTATGCAAGCCGTACAGGCCGCCATGATTGGCACTGAGCAAGTCGCCGAGTCTACAATATCGGCCAAGGGTGCGCAGGACAGGGCCAAAATTGTGGATATGCTTTCACGCGATGAAGTGCAGTCGGAATTGGTCAAGCGTGGGATCGATCCTGTGGAAGCCAAGTCACGTGTGGCTGCATTGACTGATGACGAAGCCAGCAATATGGCTTCTCAGCTTGATAAAGCGCCTGCTGGCGCTGGCATCATTGGTGCCATTGTGCTGGTGTTTTTCGTGTTGCTGCTGACGGATATTTTAGGATTTACAAAAATATTCCCATTCACACGTTCAGTACGTTAATACACTGTTATCTGGATATGCATTTAATTTTCATCCATTTAACGCTCATCAAAGCCAGCCTGCGCCGAATAAGCCTGCTGGCTTTTTTGTGCCTGTTGAGTGCTTGTGCGGCGACCGGGGTGCGTGAAGCCACGCACAATACGCAATTGCCCCGTCACGCAGAACTGACGAGCACGCCTTTTTTCCCGCAGGCACAATACCAGTGCGGCCCAGCCGCATTGGCAACTGCGTTGAGTGCAGCCAATATTCAAGTGACACCAGACCAGCTGACACCAGAGGTATATGTGCCTAGCCGCCAAGGCAGTTTGCAGATTGAAATGATGGCGGCAGCCCGACGGCACGGTGCGGTTTCGGTAAGAATCCCCCCGCAACTGGATGCGGTGATGCAAGAAATCGCCGCTGGCAATGTGGTGGTGGTCATGCAGAATCTTGGTTTTTCATGGGTCCCCTCGTGGCACTATGCCGTGGTGGTTGGCTATGATCTGGATAAGGAATTGTTGTGGTTGCGATCCGGTACTTATGAGCGCTTTGAAATATCCTTAAGTGCTTTTCAGCGTACCTGGGCGCGTAGCGAGCATTGGGCATTTGTGGCATTGCCACCAGGCAAATTACCCGCCAGCGTCAGCGCAGATGAGGTCGCCAAAGCCTTGATAGCTTACGAGAAAAATGCCTCTGCTGCGGCGCGAAAACAAGCCTATCAAACAGCCGTAAGCGAGTGGCCAGATCATCAGGTACTATTGATGGGCTTGGGCAACGCCGCCTATGCTGCGAATGACTTACCGCTGGCAGCAGTAACCTTTCAGCATATGATTGAGGTGCATCCCGCTTCAGCGGCAGCCTATAATAATTTGGCCAATGTACTGCTGGTACAGAAGCACATTACACAGGCAGAGACGGTTGCCGAGAAAGGGCTGACTGTGGCTGGGGACGACGAAAAGTTAAAGTCTCAACTCGCACAGACACTGGTTGAGATCAGGCAGTCTCAAAAATAACCACCGGTAGTGTGAGTGCTTGCTTACGTTAAGGGTTAGGTTTAATCAACAAAAATCATTCGGCGGAGGATTCTGCTGTCGGCGGATGTTTGTCCAAATAAGCGTAAAAATCTTTTCGCTTGAGTGATTTTGAGAACAACCAGCCTTGTACATATTTGACGCCACGTTCGTGCAGAATTTTCGCCTGCGCTGCTGTTTCTACGCCCTCGGCCACCATATCCAGTTGTAGTGTTTTTGCCATTTCAATAATATGAAAAGCAACATGGCTGGTGACCGCATCGGTGCCCACAGAGTCCACAAACGTCTTATCAATTTTGAGGTAATCGAGTTGGAACTTGGTCAGGTAAGACAGGCTTGAGTAGCCTGTCCCAAAGTCATCAATGGCCACCCGCACGCCGCAATCCCGGATATCCTTGATTGTCGTCAGCGCTTCATCATCATCAAGAAACCCCCGTTCAGTGACCTCAATCAAGATTTGATTACCCGTCGCCCCGCTGGATTTGATCAGAGTTTGAATCAGCGATAATAAGTCGCCTGACCGGATGTCGTGCGAGGAGATATTAATGCCGACATGAAAGTCCGGATGGGTATTAAAAGCGTTGCGCATATCTTTCGCTACCAGCTCAAATACGCGCTGTGTGATTTGGCAAATGACGCCAGCCGCTTCGGCAGCAGGGATAAACGTATCTGGACTGATGAACGTATTATCCGGCGTTCGCCATCGAATCAATGCTTCAGCGCCCACGCAAGTGTTGTGATGCAAATGCATGATAGGCTGATATTCCAGGTAAAACTCATCGTTCGCCAACGCGCGCAAAATAGCGGATTTAGTCGAGTACCTGGTGCGCTGCATATAGATAAATAAGCCGCCCAATAACAAGCCGACAATGATGGCCAGCGGAATCAGGATTTGAATAAAAGTCACGATATCATCGTTGATGTCCTTAAGGGGGATGGCGGCGACCACTGCCGTGACATTCAGCTGGTTGGGGGCGATATACACCAGCATCTGCCGCTCTTGATCAATAAAAGTAAGTGCTTGCTTTCCTTGGTATCTTTCTAGCCAGGCGGTGGCGATCTCGCCCTTGCCGGTATACAGCCTGTGTGACTGGATGCTGAATACGCCGATGGCAACCTCAGAGTTGTCTAGCGCCTCGATCGCGTGACTGGGCACAAACATGATGGCCCAGCCTGATTTCTCGAAAATCACCAAATGCCGGTCTTGCCAGTCAGCGATCTTGATGTTGGACCACACCTTGGTACCATCCGGCTCGGTCCGGTAGGGCTTGCCCAGCACCATGCCATCCAGCAGTTCTGAGATGGAGGAACAGACGATTTTATTGTCGCGGATATGTGCAACGCCTTGCAGAAAGAATCCTGATACATTGAATTCCTGCATTTTTTGTACCTGTTGCGGCAGGCAAGCATCTTTTTCGGCCACCGACGAAAAGTAACTCACGACATTGGCAAACTGCTGGCGTGTCGTACTCATGCGCATCAATACACCAGAGGTGATTTCCCGCAGGTGTTTCGTTTCTTTGGAAACCGCCTGGTTATGGGCAATGATTAAAGACAAGAAGATGGAAATCGAGGCGGTGATCGCAATTAGCAGCACAGTAATGCCAGTCACAATTTTTTTGTTACGCCAGCTTTTCTTTAATACGTGATCCATTTGAAGCCTCCTTCCAAACGTCAGTTTCATCGCTATCGTGTCTATTGGCCAATCGGCATTATGGGATAGGCGTATGCAACCTGGAGGTGATCGAATGGGCGCAGAGTGCAAGAGTGATAAGCATAGTTTTTTTCGTTAGTGTTATTTGAATATCGATCTTGATGCTGTGAGAGACGCATGAGGCTGCGTTACTTTTACAACGCGAGAATAAACGTTAATGTGAAGAATGTCATTGTTACTTATCGTCGTGAATAATACTGAGCTGACCATCTGACTCTAATTGCATTTGTTTGACTGCTGAAATATGCTCAATGCCATCTTCACGTAGCTTGGCCAGGATATCGTCTTTGGTAATAAATTCGCGACGCATGGCACGTGTCTGCAGCACACCGTTACGAACCAGCACCAGTGGTGGTGCTTCCATCACGCGCCTGATCCATTTATTTTTGTAGCTGAGCCAGTCAATCAAGATATTCCAGCAAACCAATACGCTGATCAGTACCAGGCCGTCCATGATCGATTTAGCATCCCCGCTCATCGCGTTTTGAGAGGCATCGGCCACAATGACCACAAATAAGAAATCACCGACACCGACGCTGCCCATATCCCGGCGCAAGATGGATCTGAAGATAAGAAACAGGAACCAATAGACGATGGATCCCCGAATCACAATTTCCCACAAGGGAACGCTTAAGCTGAACGCAGCTGTATCCATGTCATTCATCCCATTTCATGATGTGCCAAGAGTCTACAGAAATAAAGCAATTGTCTTTATCAGCGCCAGATGTACTTGTTGTAGGAAAAACAAGCTATATCAAGGATGCAAAAAAACGTGCCTTATTCATTCCTACAGCAATTTCAGCCGCAGTGTCATGGTCAGCGTATCGCCATGACGGCATGATGAAGCCTTACTCATCTTGAGTATTACTTAGCCTGGGTATTCTTAATTTTTATATTCTGAATCTCGGTATTCAGGCCTGCTGTTGAGGCCGGTTTGAATCAATGACTGGAGCGTATGATGTTCAGCACTGTCCTGATTGTTATCCTCGTTTTGGCGCTGATTGGCGCCTTGCCAGCCTGGCCGCATAGTGCAAACTGGGGTTATTTTCCAAGCGGCGGCTTTGGTTTATTACTGTTGGCATTGCTGTTACTCACATTTTCTGGAGGGTAAGCGATAAGTGGTGCCACTTTAAAAATTCTACGTACGTTGATTCAAGTAGTTAATCATTAAGCACGCAGGCGCATTCCTACAAAATATTCAGTATAAATCTCATCGTTTTTCCTTATGCCATGCTGCATAATGAAGCTGGTAATAGAGTTAACTATTTCTCGCTTCAAACATTCAATATGTCTTTGCTGACTGCATGTGCTGTCAGTAAGCGTTGGATTGCAGGAGAACGACATGCTGGGTACGCTGCTGATAGTGATTTTCACGCTCGCTTTAATCCATGCTTTTCGTACCGGATTCTACCGCGTGAGTTGGGGCATGGATCCAGGCCGTGCGCTGACTGTATTGATCGCCGTCTTGATTATGATGGCGTTTGCGATTGGTTTCGTTGATCTTTAACGTACGATCAGCTGCGTGATAACACTTTTCGAGGAGATAGTGATCGCGTGAATCATTTTGAATGATTAAAGAGTAAACCTATTGTTCTTTCTCAAAAAGAGTGGGATGCGCCTGGCGTAGAATGCAACATGGAACCTTTTGTGAAGTGAGCCAGTGCGCCCAAAACTTAGCCAAACATTTAAAAGCCAACTGATTGCAGCGTTTGCGGCAATGTTGGCTTTTTTGTTTTGGCATTTTTTGCTGGATTACCAACGCCAGAAAGCGGAGGGGGAAGCCTATCTGGAGGCAGCCTCTTATGGCAGTTTGCTGCGCGCTGAGCTGGATCGCGAATTAAATTCCCTGCTATTTATTTCTAATGGCCTGTCCAGTTTTATCAAGGTCTATCGCAATGAGCTGAAGCAGGACAAGATGCAGGCGATCTTAGCCGACCTCTGGTCCAACGCCCATCACGTCAGGAACCTGGCAGTGGCCGTGAATTACAAACTGACTTATGTCTATCCTGAAAAGGGCAATGAGCAGATCATCGGTATCGATTATCGTGAGGTTGCCTCGCAATGGCCCAAGGTAAAGCTGGCTATTGAGTCTCACCAGGGGGTTCTGGATGGCCCGCTGGATTTGATACAGGGCGGTAACGGCATGATTTATCGCTTCCCGATTTTTGTCGATGGCCATTACTGGGGCATTATGTCGACGGTGATTGATACCCATAGCTTTTTACAGGCGGCTTTTCAGACTGTGCAAAATCCTCAGTTTTCATTTGCGATCAGGACGGTAGAGCAGAAGCGCGTGTTTCATGGCGATGCGGCGTTATTTGATCAAAAGAACATTTTTATTCAGCAAAGCGAAGTGCCCAATGGCAAATGGGAGTGGGCCATCGAGAATAAAAATAGCCATCATCTGCCTAGTCGCAGCCTTGGCATGGTGTTGAGTGTATTGTTAAGCCTGTTGGTCGGCGGTGTTGCCTATTTCTTCGCCCAGGAGCGCTATTATTTGTCGGAAGGGGCGCTCATGGACAGCCTGACCGGTTTGCCGAATCGCCGCTTGCTTGAAAGTCGTTTGAACTATGCACACTCAGAAGCCAAGCGCGATCACAAGCGATTCGGCCTCATGGCACTGGATGTGGATCATTTTAAAGCCATTAACGACCAGTATGGCCATGATGTGGGCGATGAGGTCATTAAAGCAGTGGCGGCCAGGTTGAAGTCCAATATGCGCGATATGGATACTGTGAGTCGGCTTGGTGGTGATGAGTTTGTGATCGTTGTCAAAGACCAGATGTCTGAGCAAGGGTTGGTTAGAGTCGCGACCAAATTACGGGATATTTTCAATGTACCTATGTTGATTAATGATAGGGAAATCGCCGTGCACCTGAGTATCGGACTCACTTTGTATGATCCTGCATCCGATGTCACCTTAAAGCAATTGCTTAAACAAGCTGACATGGCACTTTATCAGGCCAAGCATAGCGGCAGGAATACTTACAGCGTCTGGAAGTAAACCAGCATTTGTTACACGCGCCCAGCGTGTTAGTATGGTGTTTTTATTGACGTAAATGTATTAATGAAATGCGCTCATACCGTTGTTGTTTTGTCGCTTCACCTCGCCATCATCCCACGGCTTAATGCTTCAGAAATCATGCCCGAGCCTGCGTTTATTGAACCTGACGCAGCGCACAGTGACCGCTTGTTAAGGATTCCCGAACCCATGGTGTATGACCTGGTGCGACCATTGGGCGTCAGGCAGGGAGAAATGGAGATCAATGCGCTAGGTGACTATAACCCTTATAACGGTGATTTTAGCTGGGCACCAGAGTTGGAGTATGGACTGGCGGATGACCTGGCGATTGAGGTCGAGCTGCCGTTTCAGGATGCCAGCCATGAACGCTATAAAGTGGCGATCCAGCAAACACTGGGGGTCGACTATGCGCAAGGCACGGCCAATGGCTGGCAAGCATTTGTCGATGTGAACAAGCATACCAAAGCCATGTCTGCGGACGCGACATACATCCATGCCCGGCAGTGGACAAACCAGTGGTCGTCGTTAAGTATGCTGGGCTTGCGTGTGCATAACATTAACCGTAGTGCACAAGTAGACTATTTGCTGAACAATACGGTGTTTTATGATGTCTCACCGCGGCTGACACTGGGCATGGAGCTTAATCAGGAAATCAGCACTGGCGGCACCTGGCGTTATCGGCTTACACCGCAGGTGCATTACGATGCCAGCCAGTATTATACTTTACAGATGGGGACCGCCTGGTCGACGCTGGATCATCCGGAAAAAACACAGCGGCTGTGGAGTTTTCGCCTGATCCGGGTGTTTTAATGACAGCATTGCATGGACGTCCTACAATGGTGCCGTCTGGATCACGCGTTTAGCCAGCTAGGCATTAAGCGCAGCGTGGTAGCCAGCGTTTACACATCATTGAATAGAATCATTGAATAAAGCCGTAGGGGGGAAATATGAGTCGTTTGTTTGGAGAAACACACCGCAAGGTGCAGGACCAGCAAGGCACCAGAAAGCTGGCAGACCGCATTGAAGAAATCGCCTGCAAGACCGAGATTGATGAAGATGCCAAAGGATTTATAGAGTCGCTGGATATGTTCTTTTTATCCACGGTGGACCACAACGGGCGACCGACAGTGTCATATAAAGGTGGATTTGCCGGTTTTGTACGCGTGATCGACGACAAAACGCTGATTTTCCCGATTTATGATGGCAACGGTATGCAGCTGTCTGTTGGCAATATGGTCGAGAATGCAGAGATTGGCATGCTGTTTATTTCGTTCGAGCGCCCGCACCGTATTCGCTTGCAAGGGGTGAGCAGCGTGTCTAATGAGCCTGCTTTGCTTGCCATGTATCAAGAAGCCGAGTTTGTGGTGAAAGTGACGTTGTCCGAGCTATGGCAAAACTGTCCGCGCTATATTCACCGCTATACCCGTGATAGCAGCTCGCGTTATGTGCCTGTGGCAGAGTGCCAGACGCCGTTGGCGGAATGGAAGCGCCTGGAGTTCGTGCAGGATGTGATCTCCGACGAAGATGCCAAAAAAGCGCAGGATGCCGGTTTTATTCAGGTGGAAGACTGGATTGCCAAGATCAAGGCCGGTGCGCCAGACGTGTAGTGGCCATTTAAAGGCTGTGGTTGATACAAGCGCAGGCGTTTTCCTGCGCTTTTTTATTGATCAGGATTCCTGCAAGCACCAATCTGGTGCCAGTGCAAAAAGATTTTTGTGGTAAATATCGTCAGCATCACGTTGTACAAAAAGACAATTGCCGTAAATGTTTGTATTATTCTGTCGATAGTATTGTTAAGCTTTTCTTGACTCAGCCTTTTTAACTAATCTCAGGGTCTACATCTGATTACCCATGAATAAGTTTGCAGCCATGTTTACACGACACTTCTATCGTCGCGTCATGACCTTGCTTTGCCTGCTGGGTTACAGTGCTATGCTGTTTGCCAGCCTGCCTGCGCGCGATGCCCGGGCAGAGGCGATTACTGTGATTAGCGATGATAATTACCCGCCTTATTTGTTTAAGGATGCCAACGGTAACACGGTAGGCATCGTGGCTGATTTCTGGAAGTTGTGGGAGCAGAAAACCGGCGTGAAGGTGACGCTGGTATCGACCGCCTGGGAGCAGGCGCAGCAGCAATTGCTGAGTGGGCATGCTGATGTGATCGAGATGATTTTTCGCGACGCCGAACGCGAACAACGGTACACCTTTACCAAGGCTTATGCCACGCTGCCGGTGGGCATTTATGCGCACGAAAGCCTGAGCGGTCTGGCATCCCCTGAGGTGCTGAGTGGATTTACTGTCGGTGTACAAAAAGGCGATGGCTGCATCTTCAAATTAAAAGAAGCGGGCGTGAAATCGTTTCGCCTCTACAACAATTATGAAGAAATCATCCAGGCCACGTTAAGTGGGCAAGTCAAAATCGTCTGCATGGATGATTATCCGGCGCATTATTACTTGTATCGCATGAATGCAGATAGCCAGATTCTGCGTGCGTTTACCTTGTATCAAGGACAGTTTCACCGCGCTGTCAGAAAGGGCGATGTGCGCACACTGAGCTTGCTTGAGCGTGGTGCCGCTGCCATTAGTCCGGCTGAAATGACTGCGCTGGAATCTAAATGGAAAGGCAGTTCTCTGCAACGCGGTGTGTACTCCAAGCAGGTGATTTTGACATTAGCATTATTGCTGGTGGTCGGCTTAACGTTGCTGTTGCTGATTTTCATGTTGCGGGTCGCCGTGAAAAGAAAAACCGCCGAAATAGAAAGCAAGCGCGAAGAGCTGGAGCTTGAGCGCTTGCGCCTCACCAACATTATTGACGCTACCCGTGCCGGTACCTGGGAGTGGGAGGTGCAAACGGGGATGTTCCAGTTTAATGAGCGCTGGGCAGAGATACTTGGCTATACCCTGGAAGAGCTGGTGCCACATAATCTTGAAACAGCGAAACGCTTAACGCACCCCGATGACTGGCAAACCTCCATGACGCTGGTAGCGCGTCATTTACAGGGGGAGATTGAATTTTATGAGTGCGATATCCGCATGCAGCATAAAGCGGGGCATTGGATCTGGATTGTGGATCGTGGCCGCTTGATTTCACGTACGGCTGCGGGTGAGCCAGCGATGATGCGCGGCACACACATTGATATTACTGATAAAAAACAGGCTGAAGCTGCGATCTGGCGGCAGGCGAATTATGACAGCCTGACCCAGCTACCTAACCGCCACTATTTTCATCATCAAATCAAAGAGGCAATTACCGCCGCTGCGACAAGGCAACAGCGGTTGAGCCTGCTATTGCTGGATCTGGACAGGTTTAAGGAAGTGAATGACAGCCTTGGCCATCGGCGTGGTGACGAGCTATTGATGGAGGTTGGCCAGCGTATTCGCCAGTGCGTATCGTTGCCAGCCACCGTGGCCAGGCTGGGCGGCGATGAGTTTGCGATTATTGTGCCAGAAGGCTTGCATGCCGATCTGCAGGGCTTGGGTAATCAGCTGATGCAGGAGATTTCCAAGGCGTATATTCTGGGCGGTGAGCGCGTGTTTGTCACGGTCAGTATCGGCATTAGCCAATATCCTGAAGACGCATTGCATGCCGAAGAGATAATACAGCACGCAGACCAGGCTATGTACGACGCAAAAAGCCGCGGCCGTAATAGCCTGCGTTTCTTCTCATTAGCGATTCGTGAGGCACTCTCGCAACGCGTGAATCTGGCGCGTGATTTACGCATGGCTTTGGACAATGGCGAATTGCGTGATTACTACCAGCCGATTGTCAGCCTGCATAATGGCAAAATCGTCAAAGCAGAAGCACTGATGCGATGGCAGCATCCTGAGCGTGGCCTGATTAGCCCGGCATTGTTTATCCCGGTGGCAGAAGAAACTGGTGACATTATTGCCATGGGTGACTGGATTTTTCATCGCGCTGCGCAACACGCCATGCAATGGCAACCCTTGATGGGCGATGACTTTGCGATTAGTGTCAATAAATCGCCGGTGCAATTTGTTGAACAACTCAACTTGCAAAGTGATTGGGTGCATGCATTGCGCGCGATGGGCGTAGAAGGCAAACGTATCGTCGTGGAAATTACTGAGGGCTTATTGCTCAATCCGGATCCGGTGGTCGAAGAGCGTCTGTTGCAGTTTAGAGACATGGGCATTCAGGTGGCGATTGACGACTTTGGCACGGGCTACTCTTCGCTCTCCTATCTGAGCAAGTTCGATATTGACTATCTCAAAATAGACCAGTCATTCACGCGTAATCTCAATGCGGGCAATGAAAGCTATGTGTTGTGCGAAGCGATTATTGTAATGGCGCATAAGCTCGGCCTGAAAGTGATTGCTGAAGGCGTAGAGACAGCACTGCAACGTGACTTGCTGATGGATATTCATTGCGATTACGCACAAGGTTTTTTCTATTCACCCCCAGTGCCAGCGGATGCATTTGAGCAAATGCTGGTGCAGCAATCGCGCGAAGCTGCCATTGCCAGATAGCCGCGTTGACTACCGCACGGCTTAGGTTTACCCGAATGGGCTATCTGGTGCGAGAAGTAAAAGTGTTATAAGTCACTTATACGATCATAAAACATTATTTATGATGACGATTATTTGACTATCAAAGGGTGATGTATGAATTGGATGTTCAAAAGTGCGGTTATCGCTACACTTGCAATGCAAAGCATGGCAGCCTCGGCCGATGTGCTGGATTTTGGCGTAGCTGGCCAGTTTAACGTATTCGTGTTTAACAACTTTACCAGTAGTTATAGCGATGTTGAAGGCGCGGTAGCAGTGGGCGGTAACTTTAATGTGACTGGCTATGCAGTGAATGAGCTCAACAAAGCGGTCGCTGGTAATTCGCTGGTAGTTGGCAACAATCTGACCTATAACAACGGCAGCGTGAAGAACGGTAACATTGATGTGGGTGGTACTACCAGCACTTCCAGCTTTGGTTTTACCGGTGCTTATACTGATAGCGACCCTATCAATTTCACCAATGAGCGCACTTATTTGCTCAACCTGTCTGCCAGCCTGAATAACCTGGTGAATACTGGAACAGCGACTTACAATTACAGTGGCTTGCAACTCACTGCCAGCAACAATAGCAGTGCGCAGATTTTTGATATTGATGGCAGTTTTTTCAACTCTAGAAACAATACAACCTTTAGTGGTTTTTCTGCAGGCCAGACCATTATTCTGAACATTTCAGGCAGTGGCTTGACCTTTAATGGCGGCACCGGTACTGACTTTGCCAGCTATGGCTTTAATGTGGTTTATAACTTTTATGAAGCCACGGCATTGAGTACCGGTTCTGGTGCAACAGGCACCATACTGGCGCCACTGGCGAACATCACTGGTGGCTTTACGGCGATCAACGGTAACGTGATTGCCAATAGCTGGAACACCAATACCCAGGTGAACGTTACTGGCATGTTTAAACCGACAGAAATTACCGGCCTGGTGGTAACGCCGGTGCCAGAGCCTGAGTCTTTCGGCATGTTGCTGGTGGGTTTGGGTGTGGTGGGATTGCTGGCGCGCAGACGCAAATATCACGCTTGATCAGCGTAGCACGATAAAAAAAGCTCAAGCATATGCTTGAGCTTTTTTTATTTCAACACTGGCTTTAGAACTTCATGCGTAAACCGGCACCGTAGCTGGTCACGTTCGTATAATTCGAGGCGCTTGGATATTTGTCGCCCGAAAAATGGTTGGTGGTATAAGCCAGATAAGTATCGAAACGCTTATTCAGTTTATAGTCCAGCATCGCCGTCCAGGTATCGATCTTACCCTGCGAGTTGGTGGATACGGTAGGGCCGTCAATAGCATCCGCCTTGGTCAGGTAATAGCCGATGGACGTTGTCAGGCCAGCCAGCGCAGGCACGCGCTGCGCAAAGTCAAAGTTGGCACCCAGGTAATACACATAGTTATCCTGCTTGTAGCCTGGTTTCAATGCAGAGTTTGCCACGCCGCCAAAGACGGTTTGATCATAGATAGAGTGATAATCAATGGAGCGCGAGGATGACGGTTGTAATTGATACCATTCCACACCACCGATGATTTTCAAATCTTTCGTTGGTAACCATTTGCCAGTGAGCAATACAGCTTGCGTGTTATACAGGGACACCGCAATGGTGTCATTCGCCAAAGGATTGCCAGCTCCGGCAATACCAGACTTCACTGAATCGAAGAATCTATCGTAGGCCAACTGCACGCCGAATGCACTGCTTTCGTAGCCCAGTTGTGTGGTGTAACCATTGCCGTGCGAGGTGCCAGCTGAGTTACCGAATTGGTTGATGACGGCATAGTTGATTTTGTCATGGCTCTCCAACTCGTAAGTATTGGCATATTTGAGAGAGTTTTTCATGCGTGAGTTTTCAGACACGCCACCGCCACCGCCGACAGTGCCGCTTTCACCCAATGGTGAAAAACTGTCGGCTTTACCGTTAGGATCATAGGTCACTGTGATCTCAAAGAACGGGTTGTACTGCGTACCATAGGTCAATTTACCTAATGAGCCGCCATCAATCCCTGCCCAGGCTTGGCGGGTAAATAATTCACCGTTCATGGAAGAGTTTGCGCTGACGCTGGAGTTGGCATTGGTACCAGAGTTATCTGCCAGTGTTTGTGCCGCATCATGCAGTTTCATGTCCAGCGTATTAAAACCAGCTTCCAGTTGGTAGATAAATTTAAAGTCATGATCCCATGCTTGCAGCTTGGCGACTTCGCCTTTAAAGCCCAGGCGTGAACCTTGCCAGCCACCATTCACCCAGTTGGTTCTGGACGTTGTTCTGTCGGTTTTTTTGGCGCCCGAATAAGGATAAAAGTTATTCGCTAACTCATAGTTCTCTGGCAAAGAGTGATTGATATGGGTCAGGCCGATATCGACCAGACCGTAGACCTGAAAGTAGGAAGGATGATCACCCAGGTCGAAATTGATGCGGAACGGGTTGTCCTCGTTCATAAAGCGTGACACCAAAGAAGGGGATTCTTGTGAGGTCGTGCTGGATTGGTCTGCCTGGGCTGCGAATGCCTGGCTAATCGCCAGCGGCAGTAATGCCAGTTTGAAAAAGTGCGCTATGGTCATCTTCTATCCTAAAAAGCGATGTTTCGGGTTGTTTCAAGACAGGCATTTTCAATCTGCTAGATGAAGTTTAAATGACAAGCGGCTTACACGAAACTTACAAGATGAAATATGCGCTTGTGAGATGTCATGCGAGACAGCCGTGATGCTATAAACAATCACGGCTGGATAGGGGTGTTTTCAGTCCTGGCGCGGCTTAGAACTGGTGTGTGAATTGCATGCTGAGAATATCGGCGCTGCCATCATATTTGCCATCAATCAAGCCTCTGCTTGGTAGAGGGTTGCCTAGACTATCAAAAACAATGCGCTGATCATCATGAATTCTGGCTTCTTTAATAAAAAGATGTGCATAACCTACATCAAATTTAGTCTGCGGACTATATTGCCAACTGGCACCCAAAGACAGCCAGATACGGTCATTGCCAGGAATACGCGTGGTTCTATGATTGTTGTCGATGGCTTCTTCATCATAGGCGACACCAGTACGTAGTTTTAAGGTATCGGTGTAACGATAGTTGACGCCTAGAGAATAGCGTAGTGTGTTGTTCCAGTGCTCTTGAGTCGCGCCTACCGCATTGTTAGAGCCGTTGTCTCGCATGATGCTCAATGTTTTAAATTGGCTCCAGCGGGTCCACGTCACGTCCGCCAGTAAGTCCCAACGGTCATCTAAGTGGCTAAAACTGCTGAATGAGAGTGTTTCTGGCAGAGTTAAGTCTGCTGTGATATCGGTATTTAGCGTCCGTATTGGATTGCCGTTGGCTAAGGTAAACGGGGATGAGGCTTCGCCTTTCAGATGCTGTTCCACTTTTGAACGAAATGCCAAGCCTAACCGAGTGTCAGGGGTGACTTGGTAAATAGCACCCAGGTTGTAGCCGAATCCCCAGTCATCGCCTTTATTTTTAACGGATGATTCCGGTAAGCCAAAGGTGGAAAGGTTGACTGCGCTCGTGAGCTCGGCTTGCGCCCACATGGCAGATACTCCTAAACCAAATGACCATTGGTCATTCAGTTTCCAAGCTAGTGACGGGTTGATATTAATGGTCTTGAGCTCTGATTTGACTGCCTGGAAACGGCCCAGCCAGTTTTTATCATATTCAGTTTTGAGGCCAAAAGGCGTGCTGATACCTAAACCAAATTTGAATTGTTCGTTGATATCTTGTTTGTAAAAAAAGTTTGGGATTGCGGCCAGGCTCCCTAAATTTCCACCTTCGCCACCAGGCGCATATGCCCCAACGGGTATGCTGTTTTTATTGTCAAAATCCCCTGAGGTCTTGATTAAATGCAAGGCACCAACAATCTGGCGACCTTCTAAATACGTCATCCCGGCCGGGTTGAAGAAGATTGTGCTCGCATCTTCGGCGACGGCAGAAGCACCGGCGTAGGCGTTGCCCAGGCCACTTGCACCTTGTTCAAACAGCGCAAAGCCGGCAGCCTGGCTGGATAACTGGTAGCCTGAGAATAGCAAGCCGATGAGTAAGTAAGATGGTTTTAAACGTAGCATATATCTCCCTGATGGCTTTTTATTGTTTATTTTTATATAACGGCTAAATCCGACTATTTTTGACTGTCGATGCCTGTATTTTTTAGACTTCTGACCCTGCAATTTTACGAAAAACACTTGGAATACTTTCCGGAAACTCGGCCATGAACGCCGTGGTCTGGCTGGCAGACAAGGCGGCGCTAAATAAATAGCCCTGCACATGGTGGCAGAGTTTGTATTGCAGGTATTCAAACTGGATCGCGCTTTCTACGCCTTCAGCAACCACTTTCAAATTAAGGCTGACCGCCAGGGCGACCAGGGCGTCGACAATGGCGATATCGACTTTGTCTTGCGGGATGCCCGCCGTAAACTGCTTGTCAATTTTGAGGATATCGACCGGCAATTGCTTGAGGTAATTCATGGACGAATGGCCAATTCCGAAGTCGTCGATGGCAATGCCTATGCCCAATTGTTTGAGTGAATAAAGAATTTGCTTGGCCGACTCAATGTTGCGCATCACCATAGACTCTGTGATTTCCAGGTTGAGCGTGCGTGGTGACACATGGTAAAAGTCCAGCGCATGGCGGATGGTGTCCGACAAACTGTCATCATCCAGTTGGCGCGAGGAAATGTTCACGTTCATGAACAAGTCACGGTCGAACATTTCCTGCCACATTGCCAGTTGCTTGAGTGACTGGTGAATGACCCAGGCGCCAATGCTGATGATGAGCCCGGAGCCTTCTGCCAGGTGAATAAACTGGTCTGGCGTCAGCAGGCCTTTGGTCGGGTGACGCCATCTGAGCAGTGCTTCAAAACCAATGGTTTTCAGCAGTTGTGTGTGGATGATCGGCTGGTAATACAGCTCCAGCTCCTGGTTTTGCTGGGCGAAGTGCAACTCTTCACGCAGGTTGCGCAACTCTGATGTGTTGGCTTCATCAGATTCACTGTAAAAGCGGAAGGTATTGCGTCCGGCATCTTTGGCCTGATAAAGCGCCACATCCGCATTTTTCATGACTTCCGTTTTCGAGTCAAAACCGGGCCGTAACAGCGCAATTCCGATGCTGACACCAATATGGATTTCATGGTCGTCGACGATAAACTGCGCAGAAATGGTTTGGATAATGCGTTTGCAGACCTGCTCGATCAGCGTGCGCCCGGGCGCATCCAGCAATATGGCAAATTCGTCACCGCCCAGGCGGAAAATAGCATCCTCTTGCGACATGTTGCCGCGCAGCCTGTGAGCCACTTGTTGCAGCAGTTTGTCGCCGGTATTGTGACCAAAGGCATCATTGACGATTTTGAAGCGATCCAGATCTAGCAGCAGCAGGTAAATATGCTTGCGGTCATCTGGCGTGGCAGTGATTTTACGTGTGATCGCTTCTTCAAACGCATGGCGGTTCAGCAGCTGGGTATTTTTATCGTAATGGGCTAAAAACTGCAGTTTTTCTTCAATAACTTTGCGATGTTCCAGTTCGGCCTGTAACTGGGCATCACGCTGGCGAATGCTTTCCAGCATATTGTTAATATCATGGCTCAGCATGCCAATTTCATCGGCGCTGGTCACTTTGATGCGCTGGTCGTAATGGTGGTTGCGTGTGATCTTGCTGACAAAGCTTTGCAGTGCATGAATCGGGTCCACAATATTGCGGTTCAATCGCCACATAATCAGGCAGCCGACCAAGGCCGCCGCCAGTACGGCAATGGCATTCGACCAGGCAAAGCCAATTAATACATCGACAATTTGTTCTTGTTTGATGGTGGCATGCAAACTGCCCACGGTTTTTTCATTGACCACAATCGGCGTGGTCACTTCCATGTCGCCAAAGTAGGGATATAACCATTGCCAGCCCGCCGGGCTTTGGGGATGCTGTGGGTGCAGGCTTTGCAGCGGTTGTTGTTGCTGGTTAAGAATGACCACGCTGCGGATATTTTGGTTGTCTGTGAGTGGCTCTAGTGTTTTGGCGGCTGAACTTACCTCACCAAACATGACGGCGGGGCCGATCGAGTTTGCCACCACATTCATTTGCACTAGGATGTCGCGAATCAGGTGGGAGCGCAGGCTGTGGTAATGGCTACCAAACGCAAAGACAATAAACACCAGCAACATACTTAAGGTCATCACCAGTTCGGTGAGCAGCAGTTTGTGTGCAATTTTGAGGTGAGGTAATAGTCTTAACATACTCAAATTAATTAATGATATTGGTCGCCAGTTTCATCAGTCGCGTGTCAAATACAATGCCGGCCTGTTTTGCCGAGGTCAGATGCAAGGCGAACTGGTAATGCTTATCCTGCTCATTGATTTCTACATGCCCATATTCAGAAAATTTATTACCGTTATACACCACGGTCAATACGGATTCTTTCTGAATGATTTGTTGTAATTCTAGCGGCTTTTGTGAGCCATAGTCTTGAATATATAACAGATTGCAGCGCTTGACGTCGGTTGGTGCTTTTACAGTGACCAAAAATATCTGCAAATTCTGTAATTTCTGCGATTCCAGCGCGGTGGCCTTCAAATGGCCGATATCTTCTTCAAATGCACAAATCGCATAAGTGTCTTGCGGCTGGCGGTTGGGCATTTGGCTCAGTAGCGCCAGGTTAAACAGTAATTCACTCTTGGTTTCGCGGACTTGTTCAGCCCCCGCCTGGGACAGGCCGCTGGCACCCATGCCGAGCAAGGGGAGTAATAAGCATGTCCGGCGCACTGAAATCATATTGAGCTGACTCCATCAGAGTTGGTTGAGGTGACACGCGATGAGGTGGATTGCAACGCAATCTTTCCGGATGGTTGCATCAGTTGCAAGCCCTGCTTCTGTGCCAGTTTAAATAGCCATTCCTCATCAAGTATCATACCTTGCGCCATGGAATCTACAATCAGCAATTTTGATAAATTCTGTATCAGTTTGATAAGCCAGTCACAGCATCGTGGCTGTGATAAAACGTTGGATGTGTCGCTTGGCTTAATACTGGCTGCGTGCGGTTGGCAGGTGTGCGGCAGGTTTCAAGTCAAATGCCACGCAAATGCGCTCTGCTTCGGCGTGGAAGGGGATGGTTCTGTGAAACAGCGATGACGGAAATAACACAATATCGCCGACGGCTGGTTTGATAAAACGCGTTGGGAAATTTTCATGTAATTGCGGGTATTGGTCGCCATGTGTGCCATACTCAAAAGCACCTTCCTGCGGATCTTCCGTCTCTGGCATAGCGAGATAAACGGCGCCACTGAGCCAGCCAATCTCATGAATATGGGCATCCAGATGGCCGCCTTTTTGCATGTTGACGTACCAGGAGCTGGTGAATTCCAGTGATTCTGGGAAGTGGGTGATCAAGGCACAATCAGCCTGGCTGAATTGGGCCTGGTAATGGCGGAACTCACGTTTCACCAACTCGCCCAGCGCCCTGAAGGCCGCTTCAGGCCGTTTGAATAAATTGCCGGCAGACTGTTTGCCATTGGTCAGGCGCGCTTGCTTACGCTCGGCGATATCGGCCTGCGCAATATTGGCCAGTAATTCTGCTAGTAACGGGCTGCCCGGTGCCAGTTCTGGCAGGCTGCGGTGATAAACAAACGACAGGCCATCCGGACAAAACTGGTAAGGATCCGCCTGGTCGTGGTTGAGGCTGTAATGTGTGGAGAGTGTCGCAATAAACGGTGCGGTATGCGGCCCTTGCTTAATAATGTCATCGCGTAACTGCTTGAACGCCTCGAACTTCTCGGCACGGTATAAGCAGTAAAGCACCCTGGATTGCCAGTCATCCAATTGTGAGGCCTGAAAGTGCGGAATCGCCTCTTCAAATCGCTTGGCCAAGTATAAAAACTCGCCCATATTGTAGTTGGCGCCCGGGTGTTGCGGGTTGCGTTGTAGTGCCTGCTGGTAATGTTGCACCGCTTGGGTCATGTCGCCCTGGTCGCGCCAGGTTTCGCCGAGGTTGTTATAGGCGTCAGTGTAGTTGGGGAATAATGCGATGGCGCGTTCATAACTTTGCACGGCCGCTGGCAATTGCCCTTTGTCACGCAGTACTGTTCCAAGGTTGAAATGGCCGCGCGCATCTTGTGGCTGGATGCGCAATCCCTGCTGGTAACTGGCCATCGCCTCATCCAGTTTGCCCTGTTTTTGTAGCACCGTGCCCAGGTTGCCATGCGCTTCAAAAAACTGCGGACTCAGCGCAATGGCTTTGCGGTAAGCCTGTTCGGCGGTGGCTAATGCATCAAGCTGGGTTTGTACAATGGCATAGTTAAACCACAGTTCTGCGGCTTTCGGATTGAGTTGCAACGCTGTTTCGTATGCACTTGCTGCCTCCGGGTACTGCTGAGTCTGATCCAGCGCCAGTGCCAGCAGGTGGTGTAGTACAAACTCTCGCGGATGCTGTGCCGCCAATGGGCGTGCCCGTTGAATGACGGCAGTAAATTGTCCGTGATTCAACTGTTGTATCAGCGTATTGATTTCTTGCGAAAGTGGGATGGCCATGGTGCAGAATTCCAAAGATAGTTACAATTTTGTAACACATCTTACAATTCTGCAATGGTTGTGTGACTTGATTTAGCGCAAAACGCGGCTGATCTATGTTGTTTATTCAGGCACTGGGCTGTTTATACGGCGCTTGATGATACAAATGTGTTCTTTACCTGCGCATGATGGGAGAGTTGTTTTAGCAGGCGCACAGCAATATGCGGGTCTTCCTGCAACAGGTTTTCCATGCAGTCGGCATAAATTTCAATCACTGATGCTTCTGGCGAGACGACCACCGCGCTGGCCGTGACGGGTTGCGCCGAGAACAGGGCGATGTCACCAAAAAAATCACCGTACTGCAAGATACGCAGTATTTTCTCACTGCCGTCAGTGTGTTGTTGCGTTAAATGCAAGCTGCCATCGACCACCATATAGTAGTGATGGCTGGAATCACCCTCTTTCAGCACATAACTGCCTTGCGCATAGGTTTTACCGTATTTGCCCATCAGCGCCTGCAAGTAGTGTTGCTGGTTGGGGATATCTTCAAACAGGCCTTTCAGCAGCAAGACGTCTTTTTGCCTCAGTGTGACCATTAACTCTATGCCCACCAGAAACACGGCAAAATTAAGATAAAGCCAGCTGATGGAGACAAACATGGCCTTCATGCTGCCGAACACGGCGCCAAAGTTTTTGTTCACACTTAAAAACAAGCCAAAGGCCGGGCGCATTAGCATCCACAAGGTGGCGGTGAGCAGGGCGGATAACAGCAAGTGGCGCCAGTGCACATTGAGCGGGCAAAAGGTGTGGTAAAAACCTGCAATCAATAGCGTGGTTAAAGTAAGCGATAGTAGTGAGCCGACCACATTGATCGATGCGGATGGCAGATGGTTGGCTAAGAAAACAATAATAGACTCCAGCACAAAGCCGGCGGCGGTAAACAAGAAGAACACCAGCAATACACCCAGCACGGCGACGACATCGCGTAACTTTTTATGCCAGAAAGAAGGCACGTCATTGCGGCTGGCAATCAGGTGAAAGCTGGCGCGCATATGTGTTGCCAGTGGTGTGATGGTCCATAACAACACAAAAAAGCCAACCGCGCCCCAGGCGGCTTTGGTGCGGGTATTTTCATACACTTCTATCATGATGCGCTGGCTGAATTCTGGCAGCAGATTGCTGGTCAAAATGGCCAGCTTCACAATGGCGTAATCGGACGAATACACCAGATGGCTGATTAAAAAGAAAATCAGCACGATCAGCGGAATCAGGGCGAACAAGGCGTAAAAGGAGAGTGCGGCAGAAAGCCCCATTAACCTGTGCTTGGCCACGCCTTGCCAGGTTGTTTTTATCACGAACAGCGGCGTGCAGTAGCTATAGGCCGATAATTGCTGCTTCAGGCCGTGCCACTGTGTTTGTAATGTCGTCCATAACGCAGGCATGCACTCCGCTTTCATTGGGGATGATTGTTAGGGGCTGAGTTGCTTGTATTGTTCCGTCGCATTCAATAAAGCCTGGCACGTACCAGCTTCCATCGCTGAGTGACCGGCATCCGGCACCATGACCAAGGTCGCGTGTGGCAGTGCTTTGCTTAATTCCCAGGCAGTTTGTGGCGGACACACCATATCATAACGCCCTTGCACAATGGTTGTCGGGATGGATCGCAGTTGCTCAGCGGCTGCCTGTAACATTTGATCGCCATCGACAAAGCATAAATGTTGAATGTAATGAATTTGTACACGCGCCCGTGCCAGTTCAACGGCGCCATTGACCTCTGCACTGTCTGCTTTAGGGATCAGGCTCATAATGCTGGATTCAAATGCGTTCCAGCGGATGGCTGCTGGAATACTGATGGTAGTGTCAGCGTCAAACACCTGTGTGGCATAGTAATCCAGGACATTTTCCTGATGGCTGGTGGGCACCGGTGCCAGTAGTGTCTGCCAGGCCTCCGGGAAGAAAAGCGCTACCTGGCCCAAAAACCAGGCTATCTCATGCTGCCTGCTCAAAAAGATACCGCGCAAAGTCAGGCTGATCACTGTGTCAGGATGGCCGTTTGCATAGGCTAATGCCAGCGTGCTCCCCCATGAGCCTCCAAACACATGCCAGCGATCAATATTCAAGTGCTGGCGTATCGCCTCTATATCTGTCACCAGGTCTTGCGTCGTATTGTCTATGGTCTCCCCAGCTGGCAGGCTGCGACCACATCCGCGTTGATCAAACAAAATGATGTGGTAATGCGCAGGGTCAAAAAAGCGTCTTTGTCCCGGATTGCAGCCGCTGCCAGGGCCGCCATGTAGAAAAATAACGGGTACGCCATGCGGGTTGCCGCATTGTTCAATATAGATTGAATGTAACGGGCTGACTGCAATATGGGTATTTGTAAACGGCTGGCATTCAGGATAAAGATAGAGGGTGCTCATAAATTATTTTCTTAACTGTATGATTTTTAATGGTAATTTATTTTATGACAAGCTTGCTTAAAAATAACAAAAAATATTTCGAAATATTTGTAACCGATTTGTAACCAAACTGTTGCAATTGAAAACAAATTGTTCTATATTGCAATCCTCACATGCGGCAAGTGATAAATTCTAAGGTGTTTCAGGAGTTTTTCCCTTGTCTCTGGAGTGAAAAGTATGCGGGAGATTTGGTTTGCCAATCCTAGTGGTGGCAGAATTTAACGTGTACTTAATATTAAACCCTTAGTTCTAACTTTGGAGATCAATATGCAAGTTAACAAAATCAAACTGGCCTTGGGTCTGGTAGCAGCATTGCCATTGGTTGCTTTCGCAGCAGCTGACCAAGAAGCCGCGTTGAAAGATGCCAACAACTGGGCACATCCACGTGGTCAACACAACAACAACGGTTACAGCGCCTTGGCACAAATCAACAAGGGTAACGTTAAAAACCTGAAAGCAGCTTGGACATTCGCTACTGGTGTAAACCGTGGTCATGAAGGTTCACCAGTGGTTGTGGGCAACATGATGTACGTTCACACAGCTTTCCCAAACAACGTATACGCTCTGGATCTGAACGACAATCAAAAAATCGTTTGGTCCTATTTCCCTAAACAAGACCCAAGCGTTCAAGCAGTTCTGTGCTGTGACAACGTTTCTCGTGGTCTGGGCTACGGCGACGGTAAAATCTATCTGCAACA
>Ga0208886_100037_pt1 | contig 96073 bp, 82 predicted proteins | sample LakWasM105_HOW12_2_FD_183923 | JGI IMG/M metagenome (GOLD analysis project Ga0208886, IMG submission 183923) | Freshwater sediment methanotrophic microbial communities from Lake Washington under simulated oxygen tension - Sediment Metagenome... | ecosystem: Environmental > Aquatic > Freshwater >... | reverse complement strand
TATCGAGGGTCAGCAGAAGGGGCTCCTGCCCCTCTGCTGACGCGCGGCATCCCTGCCGCGCCCCTAACGGGCTGTTCTCGATAAAAGCTCCGGTGCTCGGCGCGGCAAACGGGAGAAATACCATCCCTGCGTAACATCAGTTACTCTTTTGAATCGGTTAAGCGACTTGCCCGGTACGCACGCAGTAGAGCGATAAACGCCAGGAAATCGTATAAGCCGTGAATAACAATCGGGAGTAGTAAATTCCTGTCCCCGGCATAATCCATAGATAAGCCCAAATAAATCCCTACTAAAGCCGCCAGCACCGCATAAAGCGGTGTCACGGCATGAGCCAGGCCGAAAATAATATTGCTGCCGACCAAGCCTGCGGTCAAACCCCAGGAAGACTCCATCCAGGGCTGAATAACGCCGCGAAACAGCAGCTCTTCCGATAGTCCGGCAATTGACGCCAGTATCAATAAATCAGTCCAGTGATAACGATGCAAATTGGAGCCCAAGGTCTCAAACAGCATGTTTTTAATCTTTAATAATGACTCGGTCTGCATTTGCTCCAGGGTCAGGAACAGTAAAAATAAAGGAATGGTCCCTATCACGCCGTAAGCGATGGCCGACTCTGAAAAATGCAGGTCAGCAAAAGGATCAATGTCCGCGATCCAACCTAGAAAAACCGCGACCAAAATCAGGGCCGCTTCAAAAGCACAAGCCTTTTTAAAAAAACCATCGTGATTGGTAGGATGTTTATCCATTTCTATTAACTGAGCAGCAAGAAAAGGTCATTCTAATCAAAAATGGTTAAAATGGTTGTTTTTGATTCATTATTGCGACTAACACTATGCTGTGTTTTATTTATAAAAGCTTGAAAAAAGAACATCTTTATTTGTATGTTGATAAAAAAGACGATTTTTCGAAGGTACCGGAAGCGCTTTTCAGCAGCTTTGGCAAAATGGAATTTGTGATGGATTTGGAGCTGACGCCGGAACGTAAACTGGCCAAGGAAGAAGCCGGAAAAGTAATTGATAGCCTGAAGGCGAAAGGCTTTTTTGTGCAGCTGCCGCCGATCAATCTGCCTGCGCCGGTAACAATTCAGTAATTTTGATAAAAGCATAAAACCACGAAGGCACGAAGAGCACGGAGAAAAGCTGAGGCAAAAACTTCGTGCTCTTCGTGCCTTCGTGGTGAATCAATCTATTTACGCTTTCGGCAAGGTAACGCCGGTTTGTCCCTGATACTTGCCGCCCCGGTCTTTATAAGAGGTTTCGCAAATTTCGTCGCCGCCGAAAAACAGCATTTGCGCCACGCCTTCATTAGCATAGATTTTTGCGGGCAGCGTGGTGGTATTGGAAAACTCCAGCGTCACATGGCCTTCCCATTCGGGTTCCAGCGGGGTGACATTCACGATAATGCCGCATCTGGCGTAGGTTGATTTTCCCAAACAAATCGTCAATACATCGCGGGGAATGCGAAAGTATTCAACCGTTCTGGCCAAGGCGAATGAGTTCGGCGGGATAATGCAGACATCGGACTTAACGTCGACAAAGCTGTTTGAATCAAAGTCTTTGGGATCGACGATCGCGGAATTGATATTGGTGAAAATCTTGAATTCGTCTGAACACCGGACATCGTAGCCGTAACTGGATGTGCCGTAGGAAATGACCCGGCCGCGTTCCGAATCCCTGACTTGGCCGCTTTCAAACGGTTCGATCATGCCCTGTTGTTCCGCCATGCGACGTATCCACTTGTCCGACTTAATGCTCATGGAGTATTACTACCTGATTGATTTAAAAAGGCGGATTTTAACATAGAACGTAATTACTCAGCAGTTAGAAAAATAGAACGCAGATGACGCTGATAATTATGATATGTAAGATTTTTATTGAATTATCCGTGTTCATCATATTCATCCGCGTCGCCTAGAGGCGCCTACTTTTGGCATCTGCGTTCCATTGTATTCGATGGCTAAGTAGGTTTTTACGGAACAGTAAAAATCAGGTATTCTGCACGACGATCTTGGGGAACTTCGTGGTGAAATCCTTAGCCTTCAGCGCCAGTCTGGCCGCTGTCTTACGGGCGATTTGCCTGTAAATTTGCGCCGGCCGCCCGTCCGGGTCGGCAACCACGGTCGGCCTGCCGGAATCGGCAAATTGCCGGATGTTAATGTCCAACGGCAAGGAACCGAGAAACTCGATTCGGTTGCGCTCGGCCATCGCAAGCCCGCCGCCTTCACCGAATATGGCTTCTTCGTGGCCGCAGTTGCTGCAAATATGCATGCTCATGTTTTCAACCAGGCCCAATACCGGCACGTTGACTTTCTCGAACATGCCCAAGCCGCGTTGCGCGTCAATCAGGGCAATATCCTGCGGCGTGGTGACGATAATCGCGCCGCTGACCGGAATCTGCTGCGACAGGGTTAGTTGAATATCGCCGGTGCCGGGCGGCAAATCGATAACCAGGTAATCCAGGTTGTCCCAGTTGGTGTCTTTGAGCAGTTGCTGCAAGGCCGTGGTAACCATCGGGCCGCGCCAGATCATGGCTTGATCGGCTTCGACCAGATAGCCGATAGAAATCGTCTGCACGCCGTAAGCGATCTTAGGCATCATGGTTTTTTGGTCTTTGCTTTCAGGAAGGCCTGAAAGTCCCAGCATCATCGGGATACTGGGTCCGTAAATGTCCGCATCCAGAATGCCGACATTAGCGCCTTCTGCGGCCAGCGCCAGTGCCAGATTGACCGCCGTCGTCGACTTACCGACGCCGCCTTTGCCGGAGGCCACGGCGATAATGTTTTTGACGTTGGGCAGCGGCTTTAATGCCTGTTGTACGGCATGGGAAAGGATTTTTACGCTGACGTCAATGCTGACATCGCCGATGCCTGCCAATGTTTTCAGATGCTCTTCAACTGCGGCTTTGAGTTCGGCGATATAGCTTTTGGCAGGATAGCCCAACTCCAGTTTAACGCTGACGTTGTTACCATCGATAACGATGGCTTTGACCGATTTTGCCGAAACCAGATCGGTTCCATTATTGGGGTCGATGAATGTTTGCAGAAGATCTTCTACATCAGCCTTTTCGATGCTTGCCATGTCCATGCTCCATAGTTGTCAATAAAATGCGCCTGATCAATAACCAAGCATTTAGCTCAAGATACAAAACATTTTACCGGCTCCCCCGTTATATTGCACTTTTTAGATGCCCGATAATCGCAGCTTGCGTTTATTTTATGCCATAATAACCAGCTAATTTTGCCTTCGAATTGCTTGAGCTTTTACACTATGTCAGATAGAAAAATCCTCGTCACCAGCGCACTGCCTTACGCCAACGGCCCCATTCATCTCGGTCACCTGGTTGAATACATTCAAACCGATATTTGGGTGCGTTTCCAGAAACAACGCGGCAACCTCTGCTATTACGTTTGCGCCGACGACACGCACGGCACGCCGATCATGCTCAGGGCGGATCGCGAAGGCATTACCCCCGAACAACTGATCGCCCAGGTCGGCAAAGAACATCTGGCCGACTTTACCGAGTTCAGCGTGGCGTTCGATAATTACCACAGCACCCATTCCGAAGAAAACAAGGCCTTGTCATCGCTGGTTTACGAGCGTTTACGCGACGCCGGACACATCAGCTCGCGCACCATTACCCAGGCCTTTGATCCGGTTAAGAACATGTTTTTGTCCGACCGTTTTATCAAAGGCGAATGCCCCAAATGCGGCGCGGCCGATCAATACGGCGACGGCTGCGAAGTCTGCGGTACAACTTATGCGCCAACCGAACTGAAAAACGCGGTCTCGGCGATTTCCGGCGCAAAGCCCGTTGATAAAGATTCCGTGCATTATTTTTTCGACCTGGCTAACTTTAGCGACATGTTGCGCGAGTGGACCAACGCCGGTCACTTGCAGCCCGAAGTCAGCAACAAATTGGCCGAATGGCTGGATGGCGGTTTGCAGCAATGGGACATAAGCCGCGACGCGCCCTATTTCGGCTTTGAAATCCCCGATGCGCCGGGCAAATATTTTTATGTGTGGCTGGATGCGCCGATCGGCTACATGGCCAGCTTTAAAAACCTGTGCGATAAGCAGGGCTTGGATTTTAATGAATTCTGGTCCAAAAACAGCGACGCCGAGCTGTATCATTTCATCGGCAAAGACATCATCTATTTCCACGCGTTGTTCTGGCCTGCGATGCTCAGCGGCGCGCATTTCCGGACGCCCAGCGCGATTTTCGCGCACGGCTTTTTAACCGTGAACGGCGAAAAAATGTCCAAATCGCGCGGCACGTTTATCAAAGCCAGAACCTATCTGGATCATTTGAATCCCGAATACCTGCGTTATTATTTTGCCGCCAAGCTCAGCGCCGGGGTCGATGATCTGGACTTGAATTTTGACGATTTCAGCCAACGGGTCAATTCCGACCTGGTCGGCAAAGTGGTCAACATCGCCAGCCGTTGCAGCGGTTTTATCGCCAAACGCTTTGATAACAAGTTGTCGGAACAATGTTCGGAACAAGCCCTGTTCCATGAATTCGTTACCGCCAACACGCAAATTGCCGAACTTTACGAAGCCCGCGAATTCGGCAAAGCCATGCGCGAAATCATGGCGCTGGCCGATAAAGCCAATCAGTATATCGACGAGAAAAAACCCTGGCTGATCGCCAAGGAAGAAGGCAAGGACCAAGAGCTGCACGAAGTCTGCACCATGGGACTCAACCTGTTCCGGCTGCTGGCCGTTTACTTGAAACCGGTTCTTCCTGTGTTGGCAGGCAATGCGGAAAGCTTTTTAAATATCGAAGCGCAAGCCTGGCCGGTTGGTGCGAAACCTTTGTTGAGCCATGCAATCAATGAATTCAAGCCGTTAATGACGCGGGTTGAAGCCGATAAAATCGCGGCGATTGTAGAGGCTTCCAAAGAAAATCTGGAAAAAATTGCCGAGCCTGTGAAAGTCAAAAAATACGAGCCGATTGCCGACACCATTGAGTTTGAAGACTTCGCCAAACTGGATTTGCGTATCGCCAGAATCATCAAGGCCGATCATGTCGAAGGCGCGGACAAGTTGTTGCAGTTGACCGTGGATATCGGCGATGAAACCCGCAACATCTTTGCCGGGATTAAATCCGCCTACAGCCCTGAAGATCTGGAAGGAAAATTAACCTTGGTCATCGCCAATCTTGCACCCAGAAAAATGCGTTTCGGCCTGTCCGAAGGCATGGTGCTTGCCGCAGGCCCAGGCGGCCAGGATATTTGGATTTTGAGTCCCGATGAAGGCGCAGAACCGGGAATGCGGGTTAAGTAACTTCGTTATCGTTACCACGCCTCGGCATGGAAACTATTAACATAAGAATCTTCGAAGCACGTCATCCCGGCAGGGATTGCCGGGATCCAGAAGCCATGGATGGCAAATGCCGCTTAGTAGACTGTTTTTTATCCAAATGAAACCTTTTGTATCTATTTTTCACATCCCTGTGCTCTGGATTCCGGCAATCCCTGCCGGAATGACGGCGATATGGCTTACGTAGATGCCTATGCTTGAAAACTCCAACTTGATCGACCGAATCAATGCCTTACTGCCGCAGACCCAATGCGGACAATGCAGCTTTCAAGGCTGTCGCCCCTATGCCGAGGCCATCGCCTCGGGCGCGGCGGACATCAACCAGTGTCCGCCGGGCGGTGACGAGGGCATACGGGACCTAGCCGATTTATTAGGCGTCTCTCCCAAGCCGCTGAATACCGAATTCGGTCTGCACAAGCCCCCAAGCGTCGCGTTTATTATCGAGAAAGACTGTATCGGTTGCGTTAAATGTATCGCCGCTTGTCCTGTCGATGCGATAGTGGGCGCGGCAAAATTGATGCACACGATTATAGCCTCGGAATGTACCGGTTGCGAATTGTGCATAGCGCCTTGTCCGGTCGATTGCATCGTCATGCAACCCGCGCCGCCAAACAATAGCGAAGGGAATCGGACGCAAAAATCCGCACAGGCAAAACGGCGCTACGATGCGCGCTGTTCGCGCAAGGAACAAGAAGACGCTGAAAAAGCGGAGCGGGCAAAAAAGAAAAAACTGGCGCTGCTGAAGATGCAAGCGGCAAAAAAATAGGATGACAATCGGGCCAGGGTGACGAGATTGAGTCCGTCCCCCAACCCGATCAAAATGGCGTAGGCCGGAATAAGGCCATCCAAGCGCGTAGCGCGAGGTGGCGTTTCCGGCCCTACAGGACTATCTGCTTAAAGTCCCCGAATACTGAAATTTCGACTCATTACAGAAATAATGAGCCTTCGCCCCCGCATGTCTTCTTTTTTCACAACGACAATAAAAACTTCGCCTGCTTGATAATCTCCTGCTCATCAATATCCTTAATCGAATAATCCTGCTTGTCGAGTTTATACGGATTGACGATAGACGCGGACTTGACCACTTTGTTGATGTCGGTCTGGTAAACCCGGCTGACCGGCGTCGGGCCGAAAATGGTGATTGACGGCCTGTTTAATCCCCAAGCCATATGGGTCGGCCCGGTATCATTGCCGATCAGTAAATCGGCCTTGGCAATCAATGCCTTCAGGCTGTTCAAGTCCAGCTTGGGCATGACTTTAATCAGATCGGATTGCGTCGCCATCCATTCCGCGGTGGCTTTTTCCTGCTCACTGCCCCAGACGACCAAGCAGTTTTGCTGCAACGCTTCTGCTATTTTTACAAACTTGGCGGCCGGATAATTGCGGCTGTCCCAAGTTGAGCCGATCACCAACACGATATTGATCCGGTCTTTTGACAGGTAGTCATAAATTTTCGGGTCTTCGTTGTTAAAAAACAAAAACGGCTTTTTGTTGAGGATTTGCTCGGTGCTGATGTCGATGCCTAAGGGACGGGACAGTATCAAGGCATTTCTGTCGATAGTGTTGGCATCGTAAGCGCAGGCGACTTTGATGTCATAAAACCATGACGCGGCTTTTTCCCGGATTGAATCGGCATCGAATCCGGCAATGCACTTTCCTATAATCTTGGCGGTGGCGGCCGACTTGATCAGCCCTTGGGCGTCGATAACCAAGTCATAATTGTTACTTGCATAGCCGCGAATTTTCTTGAGCTGCGCAAAAACTCCGGCCTTGTTGGTTTTTAAGGCTTTCAGGTTAACCGTTAAAACGTTATCGATGTCGGGATTGTGTTTTAAGACTTCGGCAAAGCGCTCCTCAACTATCCAGTCAATCTGAATTTCAGGGGAATGCGCCTTGATGAATTGTAGCGCTACCATCGCATGGACGATGTCTCCCAAAGCAGAGAGTTTTACGATCGCAATTTTCACTTAGACCCTGATTGGGTAAGCGTTACCAATTCAAGCACCCGATCGGGCGTGATGCCGGTCAGGCAATGGGTATGACCTAGCGGACAGTCGCGCTTGAAGCAGGGCGCGCAATCGAGGTTCAACGAGATAACACGGGCCTTGTCGTTCAGCGGCGGCGTAAAACCCGGATCCGATGAGCCGTAAATGGCGATGATTTTTTTGTCCAACGCGGCAGCGACGTGCATCAAGCCGGAATCATTGCTCACCACGGTATTGGCCAGCGACATTAAATCAACCGCCTCGGCCACCGATGTCCTGCCGGTAAAGTCGGTACAGAAGCCGGAAGCTTCCCGGTTGATTTGTTCTGCGACGGCTTTATCCTTATCGGAGCCGAACAGCCAAACCTGCCAGCCTTGGTCGATTTTATGCCGGGCGACTTCGGCATAATATTCGGTCGGCCAACGCTTTGCCGGACCGTATTCCGCGCCGGGGCATAAGGCCAGGATTTTTATCGCCATGGATGGTGTGTATGCCGTAAGTCTGTCGGGAACAGACTCGGCAATCGCCATGGAGGGTGTGTATGCCGCAGGACTGCCGGGAGCAGGCGCGGCGGCTGAAAGCGTTAGCTTGAATTTATCGATGACCGCCTGTTGCCGGTCTTTGCTGATCGTTAGCGCAGGCTGCGGACATACCGGCGGCAACTTCGTATCTTTGGACAATCCCAGAGCGACAAAGCGCTGCACGGTCATGGTCAGCAGGTTTTTATCCAATTTTCTGGCATCGTTAAGCAGCCCCCAACGGCATTCACCAATGTAACCTGTGCGAATTGGAATATTGGCGAAGAACGGGGGGATTGCGGATTTCCAGGAATTCGGCAGCAGAATGGCCTGATCGTAGCCTTCCGAACACAGGCTTAAGCCCAGTTTGATGCGCTCCATCAAGCCGAACTTGCCGCGCGGCAATGGCATGGCGATGGCGTTGGTCACTTCGGGCATTCTTTCCAGCAGGGATAATGTCCATGACGGAGCCAGCACGTCAATCCGGCAGTCCGGGTGGGTGTTTTTCAGGGTGATAAACAGGCTTTGCGCCATCACCATATCACCGACCCAGGAGGGGCCGACGACTAATATTTTTTTTGTGCCGTTGGAGGCATTTGTATTTACGCTAGTCATTTCGCCGTCATTCCGGCAGGTATTAAAAACAGATCAAAAAGTGTCTTCATGTAGCTAAAAACGGTTAGCGAAATCTGAAGTTACCATCCATGGCAACTGGATCCCGGCATAAATCTGTCTGGAACAGATTTGCATTAATCCGAAGGACGTCAGGCAGGATAGCCTGACGTGATTCCCTGCCGGGATGACGCGTTGTTGAGATACCGACGCCTTGCTTTTTCACCACGAAGATCACGAAGAAAGAAACATAAAACTTCGTGATCTCGGCAATTGCTCCTGCATTGCTCTACCTCCTGCATCCATGCAGTCGTTCGTATCTTCGTGGTTAAATTTTTTAATCCAATTATTAGGCGACGTAAGTCAACCAATCGGCATGATCGTCTCTGCGGCCATGCACATAGTCGAAATACAGCGACTGCAATTTCTCGGTGACCGGCCCGCGGCTACCGGAACCGATTGTGCGATTATCCAGCTCCCTGATTGGTGTCACTTCAGCCGCAGAGCCGGTAAAGAACGCTTCATCGGCCACGTAAATTTCGTCACGGGTGATGCGTTTTTCAATGACTTCATAACCCTGCTCTCTGGCAACGGTCATGACCGTATCGCGGGTAATGCCTTCCAATGCGGAAGTGGTTTCGGGCGTGTAAATTTTGCCGTTACGCACGATAAACAGGTTTTCGGCGCTGCCTTCCGCCGCGAAGCCTTCATGATCCAGCATCAATGCTTCATCGTAGCCATTGGCGCGCGCTTCTTGTAACGCAAGGATGGAGTTAATGTAATTGCCGTTGGCTTTGGCTTTGCACATGGTGCTGTTGTGATGGTTGCGGGTATAAGACGAGGTACGGATACGGATGCCCTGCTCGATGCTTTCCGCGCCCAGATACGCGCCCCACGACCATGCGGCAACCATGACATGTACTTTCAGGTTGTCGGCTCTCAAGCCCATGCCTTCGGAGCCTAAAAAGCACATGCTGCGAATATAGGCGCTGTCCAAATTGTTCTTGGCAACCGCATCGCGCTGAACTTGATTCAGCTCGTCTTTGCCATACGGCATTTTCATATTCATGATATGCGCGGAACGGAACAGGCGATCGGTATGATCCTGCATCTTGAAAATCGCCGTGCCTTTTTCTGCATGATAAGCTCTTATGCCTTCAAACACGCCCAATCCGTAGTGCAAGGTATGCGTCAACACATGGACTTTAGCTTCGCGCCACTCAACCCATTGTCCGTCCAGCCAAATAACGCCGTCTCTATCGTCCATTGTCATCATTTATTCTCCAATATTAAATTTATTTGTTACTACTCAGCAGCCAAAATAGAACGCTGATGACGCTGATCATTATGATTAAATAAGATTTTTCTTTTTTGCGTTTAAACTTTAGATTTATTACTAAGTCTTAAGACCCAACCCACTTTCAGTAACGTCTAAATAGTTATAATTATCCGCGGTAATCATAACTATCCCTCATCCGCGTTCCATCTTAATTTGATGAACTCCCGCTACTCCATGTATTCATGCCAAATCCGCTCGACTTCGGCGCTCATTTCGGCGACCTCGGCCTCATCTATAACAGCCTTATCCCCTTGCAAAACCTGTTTATGCCCGAAATCCCGATAGGTACAGTAAGCGTTTTTAAGTGTTTCCGCATCGGCTTTGGACATAAATCCCTGCTGTTGCAGGCCTTCAAGCAGTCTTACATTATCGGTATAAGTCGTCAACGCTACATTAAGAGCCGCCTGATCCAATACACCAAATTGTACTATAAACTCAATATCAGCAATACCGCCTTTGCTTTGTTTTAGGTCAAACTTGTCCTTATCTTTGGTAGACAGGGTCTCGCGCATTTTCTCGCGCATCTCGCGGACTTCTTTTTTCAAGCTCTCGGTATCCCTGGGCAAACTCAAAATCCGGCTGCGTATGGCCTCATACTGTTCTTTCAGCTGCGCATCCCCGGCGATGAACCGGCCCCTGACCAGCGCTTGCAGCTCCCAGGTCCAGGCCTGGTTTTTCAGGTAATCTTCATAAGCGTTGATATGACTGACCAGTAAGCCGGAATCGCCATTGGGCCGCAAACGCATATCCACTTCGTAGAGTACGCCGGACAGCATCTTGGTATCGAGAATATGCCGGACTTTCAGCCCCAAGCGGCCGTAAAACTGAGCGCAGGAAATCGGCTTGCCTCCGTCGGTCATCGCATTGCCGTCCTGGCAATCATACAAAAACACCAGATCCAGGTCGGAGCCGTAACCGAGCTCGATACCACCCAGTTTGCCGAAGCCGATCACCGCAAAGCCTATCGCGGCATTATCGGTATTGGGCGGCAAACCGTGCTTGTCGGTCAGCATCAGCCACGCACGTTCGACAACATGACTGACGATGCTTTCGGCGATATAAGTCAGGTAATCGCTGACCACCATCAGCGGGATTGCACCCATAATATCGGCGGCGGCCACTCTCAGCACATTCAATTGCTTGAACTGGCGCAATATGACCATCAACTGTTCAAGATCCTGCACCTCAATTTGCGCCAGCAAAACCTTAAGTTGCTCATCAAGATCGGCTTTTTTGAGCGGCTCGTACAGGGAGCGGGTATCCAGCAGTTCGTCGAACAACACCGGATACTGCGATAAATAACCGCAAATCCACGGGCTGGCCGATGACAGCCTGATCAATTGCGACAAGGCTCCGGGGTTTTCAGACAATAACGATAAATACACATTCCGGCCCGCGACCGCCTCAAACAAGCCGAGTATCCGCAGCAGGGTTTCATCCGGGTTGGCAACCTGCTGCATGGCTTCAATCAGTTGCGGCATTAACCGGTCTAACACGCCCGCGCCTTTGGCCGTCAGCCTCCTGACAGCGGCGGAATGTTTAAAATCTTTTATCGCGGCAAGGATTGCGCCGGTATCTTGTATGCCCCATTCTTTTAAATGCTCCATCAACTCCGAGTCATCCGCCACGCAAGCCCAAATCTTTTGACTGTGCTGATTGGCGCTATCCTGTTTCGATAACGAAAAAACCTGGTCGAACACTTCGTGTACCTGCGCTCTTACCTTGTCCAGGTCCTGTTTAAAGCCGGTCCAGTCGGAATAATCCAGCGAATACGCCAATATTCGCTGCACTGCGGGGTCTGTCGGCAAATCGTGGGTTTGTTGGTCCTGATATTGCTGGATATGGTTTTCCACCCGGCGCAGAAAACGGTATGACTGGTTTAGCTGGTCTGCGTCTTTTGGCGCCAGCAGCTCCCGCTCGCCCAATAGTTGCAACACATCCAGAATGGGGCGGGTTTGCAAGGCTTTGTCGTTGCCCCCGCGTATCAGTTGAAAAGCCTGCCCGATAAACTCGATTTCGCGTATGCCGCCGGGCCCGAGCTTGATATTTTCCATGCGGTCTTTACGCCGTAATTCCTGGGTGATCTGCGCCTTTAAAGATCGCAACTCCTCAAACGCGCCGTAATCGAGATAACGCCGGTAGACAAAAGGCCTGAACATAGCCATCAGCTGCGCGCCGGTTTTAAAGTCGCCGGCGACCTGACGCACCTTGATCATCGCATAACGTTCCCATTCCCGAGCCTGGGTCTGGTAATAGTTTTCCATGCCGTCAAAAGTCATGATGATCGGCCCGCTGTCGCCGTAAGGCCGTAAGCGTATATCGGTGCGGAATACGAAGCCGTCTACGGTGATCTCGTCCAGGACTTTTACCAGATTGCGGCACAGCCTGGTGAAAAATTCGCCATACGTCGTTTCTTTCCTGTCCTGCAACACGCCGTCTTCCGCATAGGCAAAAATCAGGTCGATATCGGAAGAATAATTCAACTCGTAAGCGCCCAACTTGCCCATGCCCAACACCACGATCTGCTGCGCGCTGCCGTCGGATAATAACGGCGTGCCGCGTAGTTCGCAGGCTTCCTGATAGAGAAAATCCAGCGCATATTGGATACAGGCATCGGCCAACCACGATAGATTAGTCAGCGTTTCGGATAATTCGGCCCATCCGGCCAAATCCCGCCAGGCAATCCTGACCATTTCCCTGCGCCGGAAGTCGCGCAGTTTGGTCATCAACTCGGCTTGCGTCTCAACCGGTGTGTGCGCTAATTTTTCGGTGTAACTGTTTTCATTATAAATTGCCGATAAATCGCCGGAATTGACCAGATCGGCCAGCAACTCGGGCTTGCGAGTGCAGCTTTCGGCAACAAACAGACTGGAGCACCAGACCTTGACGATAGCCGTACTAAACTCCGGCGTTTGCGTGATATTAAGCTTAAGCTCCGTAACCCGTTCATCCCATTTTGTCAGTGAAGCAATTACCGTTGCTCTTAGCTCATCTGGCAACGCTGCAAATTCGGGTTCGATATTTTTAATAAAAGACATGGGTGAAGATCACGAATGAAAAGCCTCATGATAACGAAAACAGACGCGCAACGAGTAGCGCTATTTGTAAACATCTTGATATGAACGACGAAGATGAGTAGAACGAGTCTTAATAAAATGATAAAGTTCGATTAACCTTACTATTAAATTCTGAACCTATTGACGATTTAAACTTATGAAAACGCCTACCTTTACCAAGAATTTCTTTTTTGCCGCCCTGACCAGCATGGTTATCGCACTGGCGGTTACCGGCTGTTCGGATGATGAACAAAAAACCGCCGCGGCGAAACCGGCAGCCGCCAACGTTGTGCATAATCCATTCGATCACTCCCACGACGGCGAAGTAACCGATATACAAAAGCACAAGTTTGAGCATGATTTCGCCAGCCAATGCGTAGACAGGGAATTGAAAAATTCGACCAATAAAGAATTCGATAAAGTGCGCTACGCCACGCCTTGCATGTGCATAGCCAAATTTTTGATGAAGGATTTGACCGCCGAGGAAGCCGAGAAGTTTATCGGTGAGCATAAAAATGCCCAATCCTTAGTCATCAAGTATGAAAATGCGGCTTATCATTGCCTGCAACAAAATGCCCATCCTAAAGGTCCGGATTTTTCCAGGGCACCGCAGCAGGCTAACTGATTGGCTTGAGGCATTTTATCGTTCCCACGCTCCGGCGTGGGAACCCACTCAGAAGTAGGCCGGAATAAGCTGGTTCGAGTGACAGCGAGAACTGGCGTTTCCGGCAACACACCTTCCCAAAAGCCGGAAACGCCATCTCGCGCTACGCGCTTGAATGGCCTTATTCCGGCCTACCCAGATCAACAACCGCAATAACCGTCTTCTCAGCCAGTTCATTTAGTATTTGCAAGCCGCCTGCCATAATCATTTCAGGATTTGGGTGATTCGATTCCTCGGCAACCTGCTTTAGACAATCCGCTGCCAACACCTCTTCATGCTCCTGAATTATTTGCAGCAACCGGTAAGTGATCGGGGTGATTTCTATAAAATTAACCTCGTCATCCGGATTGCGATAAACAACCAGGAAGGTGGCTAGTTCCGGCGCCGTTTCAGGTAAAAAAGCGGGCGATATTTTCTGGACGGGGTATTGATAGGCTAGCGGCCAAGCCAAAGGCGACAGCCGGATGCGCAAATTTTGCAGGTTATCCGGGTTCTGGTGATAGGCGGGCACGGTTTCCTTGGCGATGGATAAGGCCATCTCCACCCATTCGTAATGCGCGAGCTCCAGTATAAAGGGGAAATCCTCCGCACTGTCCCGCTCGTTTTGCAGATAATCCAGAAACTCTTCCGGGATCTCCGAAAAATGCGGCGAGCGGCTGACATGCTTGGCAAAAAAATCCTGCCCCAGCTCAAACCATTGCCGGTCATTCAATAGTGTCCGCAACACCGGAAAGTTCGCTGACAAAAAACTGTCGATGTTGTTAAAAAACAGTTCGCGATACATCGCCATGCGTTGCGGCTGGACATCGGAGGGCGGCGGATTGTTTTCGGGATCCCTGATGTACGCCGCAAACTCAAGCTGTTTGGCTTTAAAATCGATTTTCATACCAGATTCAAGCGAATTGCTTTGCATGTTGGGTTTCCCAGGCTTTTTGTATAGTGCTGATGGTATTAACTTCCTTGATCAATTCTTCCATGGCCGGGATATTAAAATCCCGCTCCAACAGCGTCGGAAACACGCCGTAAAGCTCATAGGCTTTGCCTAACAGTTTCCAAACCGGGTCGACCACGTCAGCGCCGTGGGTGTCGACCAGAAAGTCCTCAGCCTCGACATAATGCCCGGCGATATGCGCATAAGCGATACGGTGCGCGGGCATGGCCTTTAAAAAAGCTTCGGCATCGTAACCGTGGTTAACGCTGTTCACGTAAATATTATTGATGTCGATCAGCACATCGCAGTCCGCTTCTTCGATAACGGCATTGAAAAAATCGATCTCCGCCATTTCCTGGCCGGGAGCGGCGTAATAGGACACGTTTTCGATGGCTATCTTTTGCTCCAGAATATCCTGAACGCGCTTGATCCGACCGGCGACGTGAACCACCGCTTCCGAGGTAAACGGAATCGGCATCAGGTCGTATAAATGCCCGTCTTTGCTGCAATAACTGAGATGTTCGCTGTAAAATTTGATTTGGTGCTCGGCCATGAACTGTTTGACTTCACGGACGAAATTTTCATCGAGCGGGTCGGTGCTGCCTATCGACAGCGATAAACCGTGACAGATAAAATCGAAGCGCTCGGTCATCGCGCGAAATTGTTTGGCGTATTTTCCGCCGATGGTGATCCAGTTTTCCGGCGCGACTTCGTAAAAGCCGACCGCTTCGGGGGGGGCTTCGACAATCCGGCTTAAAAAAGACCGCCTAAGGCCTAAACCGGCACCGTGAACGAGATTTTGGGTTGTGTCCATAAGAACACCTTGATTTGATTTGAGGGGGAATTGGAGGGCATGATGATCATGCCCTCCCGAGTACTACGCTTAGGTTTATTTGCCGGTTGCGTCTTTAGGCATGTTGCCGCATGAGCCTTCTTTGCCTTTCATCATCGCGCCGCAGGACGCTTCCATGCCTGGTTTCATTTTGCCGCCTTGCATCATCGCGCCGCATTTACTTTCGCCGCATTTTCCTTCGGTTGCTTTAGCCGCATCAGGTTTTTTGTTGCCTGCACATGCGCCTTCCGCCGCCTTAGGTTTTTCCATGCCGCCCATTTCCGCGCCGCATTTCATTTCAGCCGCTTTATCGGCAGCAGCAACTTGCATGTAACCGGCAGACATCTCAGTCATACCGAAAGGATTAGCTTCGGCATTAACCGCAGTTGCAGCAAAAGTAGACAAAAAAGCAGCACCCATTGCAGCAGCTAGAGGTGTTTTATTGATTTTTTTCATGTTGACTCCAGAGTGTTGAGATAAAAACATCGAGCTTCAATTCGTTCCCGGCTGTTAACCCGGAAGATGAATCGATACGCAGAACGTATCGAATGCCGCTCATCATATCAAAATCGACTGAATAAAGAATGAATATCCTTCTATTCAATAAATCGACTGGTTGCCCCTTTTGCCATGTCGTCATCGTGATGTCCGGTTTTATGCCCATACTCACACAAATCTTCAATAACACAGCTTTCGCAGCGCGGCTTTCTGGCAATGCAAGTGTACCGGCCATGCAAAATCAGTAAATGATGCGCATCTTTCTTATGTTGTTTAGGCACCCATTTATCCAGTTTGCGTTCCACCTCCAGCACATTTTTACCGGGCGCAATGCCGGTACGGTTGGCAACCCTGAAGATATGCGTGTCCACCGCAATCGTATGCCGTCCGAAAGCGGTATTGAGTATGACATTGGCGGTTTTTCTACCGACTCCCGCCAGCGCCTCCAGCTCTTCCCGCGTTTCCGGCACCTCGCCTGCATGCTTATCAAGCAACTGCCTGCAAAGCGTGATGATATGGGTGGCCTTGCTATTAAACAGCCCGATGGTCTTGATGTACTCTTTCAAGCCCGTCTCGCCCAGCGCCACAATATCGCCAGGCGTATTGGCGACGGGAAATAATTTGGCGGTCGCTTTGTTGACGCCTTTGTCGGTCGCCTGAGCCGATAAAACAACCGCAATTAATAATTCAAAGGTGCTGGTGTAGTGCAGTTCCGTAGTCGGCTCAGGTATGGCTGCGGCCAATCGGTCAAAAATATCCAGGCGTTTTTTTAGGTTCATGGTGATATTGGGTGTTACTCGATAATGTGCCGCTATTCTCAACATAATCGAAGCACGAAACAAGATATGTCTGCAAACAAAGCAAAGCGATTTTCGACTCTTGGTACGTTGGAACTTGATGAAGATACCGGTATAACGCGCGAGCTGAGCACAACTGGTTTTTACTTTTCAACGAATGCCGCGTTATGCCATCCTGCTGCCACTAGCGTTTTCTGTATTTGTCCACTCTTTGTAGTATCTGGAACGTCATAAACCGGCTTGAGCCGCTCTAACGTCTTACGCTCATAAAACCGTGATAAGCATCACATAATTAAATTTAAACCGTGCAACATATTTTGATATCCGGTAGCGTTATGCGTTTTGTCTAAGGAGCGAACAGTGATCGAAGTGACACATAAAGATGCACTGACATTCAGACTGGACGGGGACAATAAATTACTTGCCGTGTACGAACCAGATGGAGATAAGGTTACTCTTGATGCAACTGCGGTAAGGGAAATACTGGCCATGCAGAACCAATCCGACCTGTTCCTGGATGAAAAAGCGCTTTCGCGTTTAGTGCAGACCTACAACAACAGCAATGCCGGCTTTATCCTGGAAATCGGTGAGCGCCGGGATGGCGAATTCATCATCAAAGTCTCCGACGATAAGATGACCGCCTGGCTCACCATGACCCCTGCGTATGGAGGCGCTCCGGTCACCTTTGATCAGATTCGTCGATCCCTGCAAGAAAAAGGCATCGTCAGCGGCCTCATCACGAGCGCTGAAATCGAAGCTGTCCTGAAAGAAGGCAGAGCCACCGATTACATCATTGCTCAAGGCACGCCGGCCGTGCCGGGTCTTGATGCGCAATTCCATAGCCTGGTGCCGGAAATGCAAGAACGACGCCCCCAAATAAATGAACACGGCATCGCCGATTTTCGTAATCTTGGGAGTCTTATTCTGGTGAAACAAGGCGATCCACTCATGCGCCGCACCCTCCCAACCGAAGGAAAAAATGGGCAAAACATCCTGGGGCAAATACTTATCCCAAAGCCCAGCCGAAATACGCCTTTTACCTCGGAACTAAAAGGCTCCATGTTTGATCCTGACGATAACGACTTATTGCTGTCTGCGATCGTCGGCCAGCCACTGCTGATTCCTAATGGCGTTATGGTGTCACCCACTATCACCGTGCCGCAGGTGAATATCTCGTCCGGAAACCTAAGCTTCGACGGTACGATTAATATTTTGGGTGATGTTATGGAAGGGATGAAGGTTTACGCATTAAACGACATATTCGTAGGCGGAACCGTTGAAGCTGCGGAACTGGAAGCCGGTGGAAATATCACTATCAAGGGCGGCCTGATTGGCAACAGTGATTCCAGCGCTGCTTCGACACTATCAATGGGAGGAAAAATTTCTTGTAAAGGTTCGGTTAGTGCCCGTTTTGCCAAATATGTCAGTATTGAAGCCGGCACCAGCATCGTCATTGAAGAATATTCCATGAATAATCAATTGACTGCGATGAATCAAATTTTAGTTGGAAAGCCCGGCGGGAAAAAGGGACTCATCATCGGCGGTAGCGCCCGTGCAATGATGCTAATACAAGCGGTCTCAATTGGCTCTGACGCCGGTATCAAAACCTATATTCAGGCGGGCTTGAATCCGCATACCCAGCAGCAACTGGACGGCATTAAACGTGAGATTGAGACAAATGAAAAAAACCAGGACGATATAAAAAAAATTATCACCTTTATTGAAAACAATCCCGAAAAAGACAAAAACGGACTGTTAGATAAGGCCCGCCGTACCTTGGACAATCTGACGACCGAAATTGCCCGGCACCAAGCCGATCAGGAAAGCCTTCTCGCCGAAATGTCGTTTGCGGAATATGCCAAAATTGTTGTGGAACAGACTCTCTGTAACGGTGTTGAAGTCCGGATCGGCACTCAGATATGGAAGGCCCACGAGGAACGGGGTAAAACGGTTTTTCGGCTTATTGACGGCAAAATCAGCTTTGGGAGCTAGTCCCGCATCAATTGATCTTCCCCATTAGAACCAAAGAAAACGCCGCGTTACCTCATCCCGAGTCTTACAGCGTTATACTTTTTTGAACGTTATTAATCAAAATAACAGGGAACTTAATCCCACGAATAAAGCAGTGACCGCGTCTTACCGACCTGTTTAATCTTTTTCAGCAGCATCCGCCAACAATTTCTTTCTGATTAAAAAAGCCGCACCGATCGCACATAAAGCGGGTATTTGCACAAGCAAAAAAGTTCCTGTGGGATTTTTAGCAACCATGCCCGATAAAGCGGAAACCACCGTCAGCTTAACCATCCACCAGGTAATCCAATAGCCAATCAGCCCTGTGATAGCCCAGTTAATGGGTGATTCCCCCTTTTCCTTTGCGGTCATATAAAACCATACCAGAACCGCAATTGCAGCAAATCTAGCTAAATGCAACATTTTTACACCTCATTTTTTAATTATAATAAACAGACACTGATTTAGACTCTACCCAATTAGCGTTTAACTGGCAACAGCTGTTATAAGTAGATAATCATATTCCATAATTGATCGTCATTACATTTTTTACGCAAGGAGAATAGTGTGGGAAAACCGTTCAAAATCATCCTATCGACAATTGCCGCAATGATTTTGCTGCTGATAGCCGTCACCTGCATCCTGCCATTCGTCATCAACCCCAATAACTTTAAGCCTGAAATTGCCGCCGCCGTTAAAGACAAAACCGGCCGGGAGCTGATATTGGACGGTGAATTAAAACTCTCGCTGTTCCCCTGGTTCGGCATTTCAACAGGAAAAATTGCCCTGAGCAATGCGCCGGGGTTTCAAGACCGCCCCTTTGCGACCATTGAAGAAAGCAATGTGACAGTGCTGTTACTACCGCTTTTATCAAAAAAAATAGAAGTCAGCCGCATTGTTTTAAAAGGCCTGATTTTAAATCTTGCCAAAAACAAACAGGGCATCGCCAACTGGGATGGCCTAACCACCAAACCCGTGGCACCCGCTGTCGCTGTCGTCGAAAAACAGGATGAACAACCCATCCCCACAGCAACACCGGTGACGTTTACCATCGGCGGCATGGCTATTGAAAATGCCCGGATTAACTGGGACGACCTGACAACCGAAAAGCACGTTGAGCTAAAAGACCTTAACCTGAATACCGATAAATTCACCTTTGATGAACCGGCAGGCATCGCCGTTTCCATGACCGCTTTGGAAGCCGGGTCCAAATCGATCCAAGCCATCAAACTAAACACCGAATTAACCGTTAATGAAAAACTCGACACTTTTGCGCTACACCATAGCGATCTGCAAGTAACATCGTCAGGCGAAAACGTTCCCGGAAAATCGTTAACAACGGCCTTAACCATCGCCGACGCAGCGCTGGATATGAACCAACAAACGGCCAAAATTTACGGGTTGCAGCTCAAATCGGGCGATGTGACGCTCACTACTGCCGAAATGACCGGCACTTCTATTAAGGACAAACCCTCTTTTCAGGGGCCTGTGACCGTTGCGCCGTTCAGTCCCGCCAAAGTGTTGCAGCAACTGGCGATCGCCCTGCCCGCAATGCAGGATGCCAATGCCCTAAGCAAGCTATCCGCCAACTTTGACTTGACCGCGACAGCCGACTCGGCCGATCTGCAAAATCTGGGACTAACCCTGGACGATACCCAGATTAAAGGCGCCATCAATATTAAAGACTTTGCCCAATCGATTATCAGCTTCAACTTGGACATTGATACGCTTGATGTCGATCGTTATTTGTCCCCTGCCGATAAATCATCCAAATCCATCGCCAGCCCAGCCGTTTTATTGGCTGCCGGCCTTTCCGCTTTGCCTGTTGAAACCTTGAGAAAACTCAATGCCGATGGCACAGTGTCGCTCGGCAAACTTAAAGTCAAGAGTTTGGCAATGCAGGACATCCATATAAACTTGAGCAGTAAAAACGGCATAGTTACCACGCAACAATCGGTCAAGCAATTTTACCAAGGTAGCTATTCCGGCAATCTCAGCATGGATACGCATGGCGACAAACCGGCATTGGCGGTAACCGAAAAAATAGACCATGTGCAAATCGAACCTTTGCTGAAAGATTACAAGGGTGAAGCTAAAATGAGCGGCATTGTTGACGCATCCGCACAGCTGCAAGGACAGGGGCGCAAAGCAGACGAATTGAAAGCTTCGCTCAACGGCCAGTTAAGTTTCCTGTTCAAAGACGGCGTGATCAAAGGTTTTAATCTGCAAAAAATCATTGATGAAGGCAAGGCGATCATTAAAGGTTCTGCTTTGCCCTCGGACAATAAAAACGACCAGACGCTATTTTCGGAAATGAGCGGCACGGCCACCATCACTAACGGCCTGATCCAGAATAACGACCTTGCGGCCAAGTCCTCCAAATTGCGTGTCGACGGCAAAGGCAACGTAAACCTCAATTCTGAAGCGCTGGACTATAAAATCGATGCCAAATTGCTTGACTCAGACGCCGCTAGCGCTGAGCCGGAACAAGTTAAAGGCGCTGTAGCCATTGATATTGCAGGAACGCTCAGTAACCCGACTTATACGATAAACATAGCTTCATTATTAACTGATAAGAACAAAGCCAAGGTTGAAAAACTAATCGATAAACTCGACAAAAAAATAGGCCCTGGCTTGGGCAATCTGTTGAAAGGTCTGTTGAAGTGAGGAGGAGCAAGCAAAAGGCAAGCGTCACAGGGCGAAAAAAGCAGCCCTTAAATTACGCGCCCCTTCGCCCTTCATCTTTCGTCTTTTGCCTCTTATGAGTCCATCCGCTTTTCAACACAACATCCTCGCCTGGTTCGATCAATACGGTCGTAAGGACCTGCCCTGGCAAAAAGACCTTACGCCTTACCGCGTATGGCTTTCCGAAACCATGTTGCAGCAAACCCAGGTTGCTACCGTTATTCCTTATTTCAATACTTTTATAGAAAAGTTTCCCGATATTGTGAGTTTGGCGAACGCGCCTGTTGATGAAGTCCTCCATCTTTGGTCGGGGTTGGGCTACTACGCACGCGCCCGCAACCTGCACAAAACAGCGCAGCTTATAGCCGAACGAGGCTGTTTTCCCGATACGCTGGATGAACTGATTGCATTACCCGGCATAGGCCTGTCAACGGCGGGAGCCATATTGAGCATCGCCTTTAATAAAAGCCACCCGATTCTTGATGGCAATGTCAAAAGGGTGCTAACCCGGTTTAGAGCCGTTTCCGGCTGGCCGGGTAACAGTGCAGTCAACAAGGAACTGTGGGCAATCAGTGCCAAGTTGACCCCCATAGTCCGCGTCGCGGATTACACTCAAGCCATGATGGACTTGGGCGCAACTGTTTGTACCCGCAGCAAGCCTGCTTGTGCGGCCTGCCCGCTTAATGCCGATTGTTTAGCCAGACTTGCCGGTAATAGTTCGGCATTCCCGACGCCGAAACCCGCCAAGACCTTGCCGGTCAAACAACTTACCTTTTTACTGCTGAGTGATGCCGACAACCGGATATTGCTTGAAAAAAGACCCCCAACCGGTATCTGGGGCGGTTTGTGGAGCCTGCCCGAATTCGACAGCATTAAGGCGGCACACGACTGGTGCTTAACCAAGAGTATTCATGTTGCCGATCAACAGACGCTGGCAACCCGGCGCCACACCTTTTCCCATTATCATTTGGATTACACGCCGCTGCTTATTCAATCCGATAACCCTATAAATATTGTGATGGAAGCCGATCAATCTGTCTGGTATAAAGCTGAGCAGGTTAATAAGCTTGGCTTAGCCGCGCCGATTAAGCTGTTGCTTCAACAATCACACAAGAGAATAAAATGACGAGACTGGTTAAATGCGTAAAATTGGGAATAGAGACCGAAGGCTTGGATGCACCGCCTTTTCCGGGTCCCAAAGGTCAGGAAATATTTGAAAAGGTATCCAAACAAGCCTGGAAGGAATGGTTAGCCAAGCAAACCATGCTGATTAATGAGGGAAAATTGGCCAGCTTTGACCCGAAAGCCCGAGCATTTTTAGCCGAGGAAAGAACCAAGTTTCTGTTTGAAGGTAACAACGAGATGCCGGAAGGCTATGTGCCGCCAAAGGCTTGATCATTAACCTTTAACGACACAATAGCGCAACACCAAATGATGTTGCGCTATTGTGTATCTGTCTTATAAAACCTACCGCTTCATCGAATCGAAAAACTCTGCGTTGGTTTTAAAATCTTTAAGCTTACCGATCAGGAATTCTGAAGCGGCGGTTTCATCCATGGGTTGAAGAATCTTGCGTAAGATCCAGGTTTTTTGCAAGGTATCGGGATCAACCAAATACTCTTCCCGACGTGTGCCGGAACGGTTGATGTTAATCGCCGGATAAATTCTTTTCTCGGCAATTTTTCGATCCAGATGCAGCTCCATGTTGCCGGTACCTTTGAATTCCTCGTAGATGACCTCGTCCATTCTTGATCCGGTATCAACCAGTGCTGTGGCTATAATAGTCAAACTGCCGCCTTCTTCTATATTCCGCGCCGCACCGAAGAAGCGTTTCGGTTTTTCCAGCGCATTCGCATCGACACCGCCGGTTAAGATCTTGCCTGACGAAGGTACGACAGTGTTATAAGCTCTGGCCAGACGGGTAATCGAGTCTAACAAAATGACCACGTCGTGTTTATGCTCGACTAATCGACGCGCTTTTTCGATTACCATTTCTGCAACTTGTACGTGCCGGGTTGCCGGTTCGTCGAAGGTGCTGGAAATAACTTCACCGCGAACGCAACGCTCCATTTCCGTGACTTCTTCGGGACGCTCATCTATCAGTAAAACAATGAGATAGCACTCGGGATTCTGTTCCGCGATCGCCTGCGCCAAGCTTTGCAGAATCATGGTTTTACCGGCTTTAGGCGGCGATACGATCAAACCGCGTTGGCCTTTGCCAATCGGGGCGATCAAGTCGATCATTCGGCCGGTTAAATCTTCGCTGGTGCCATTGCCCTGTTCAAGGACGAATCGTTGTTTCGCGAATAAGGGGGTCAGGTTTGAGAAGGTGATTTTGTTTTTGGTATTTTCGGGGGGTTCAAAATTGATCTGGTCAACCTTGAGCATTGCGAAATAGCGTTCGTTATCTTTGGGGGGTCTAATCTTTCCGCTAATCGTATCGCCGGTCTTTAAAGAAAATCGTCTGATTTGACTGGGTGAAACATAAATGTCGTCAGGACCCGCTAGATAAGAACAACCCGGTGTCCGTAAAAAACCAAAACCATCCTGTAAAATTTCCAGAACGCCGTCGCCTGATATATCGTCGCCAGCCTTTGCCTGTTTTTTCAAGATGGCAAAAATCAAATCCTGCTTTCGTGATCTGGCTACATTTTCAAGCCCGAGAGACTCGGCGATTTCAATAACTTCACTTATTTGTTTTAGTTTTAACTCAGTTAGATTCATATAAAAGATAACTCAAGGAAAAGTACATACGGTGTTAAACCGCAACTACTAGGACAGGAATAATTCAGGGGTGTAGTTTATCGGACGATATGATTGGGTGCGCATGATTATCGCACCGCATAAGTGTAACTCAAGTACTCAGCCCCGTCCAACCTTTTGTGACAGGCCTGAGCCGGATCTGAGCTTGATCTAAGAAATTGGGGGCAGTGATCGCTCCAGGCAATCTTCTGCATTCGCTCCATAACCCACAGGGAAGTGGGGAATGCAGATATTGCACGACTGCATGGATGCAGGAGGTAGAGCAACGCAGGAGCAGTTGCCGAGGAGCAAATATCTGCCCATGGAGGTCATGAGTTTAAATATTGCTATCGAGAAAAGCGGCAAGCTGCGATTTCGACAATGCGCCCACTTTAGTCGCTTCCACTTCGCCATCCTTAAACAGCATCAATGTTGGAATGCCGCGCACACCGTAGTGTTGAGGAGTTTCAGGATTTTCGTCGATGTTTAATTTTACAACGGTCAGCTTGCCTGCATATTCTTTGGCAATATCATCCAGAATCGGTGCAATCATTTTGCACGGTCCGCACCATTCAGCCCAATAGTCAACCAGTACGGGACCCGCAGCTTTAATAACAGTTTCGTTAAACTCACTATCGCTTACATGAAGGACTGAATCGCTCACACTATTTCTCCAAAAATTTAAAAGCAAAACTATAGGAGGGATAAAGCCGGCAGTCAATCAATTTCAGCTGTTTTGATTTTTACGTTATGCTATAGCCTATGAACAATACACATTTAACAGAAATTCGCTTCAGCAATCTTGAACTGTCTGACTCTATCTTACGCAGCTTAAAAGATGCCGGCTTTAATCACTGCACCCCGATCCAAAGACAAGCTCTACCTTTATCGTTACGGGGCAAGGATATTGCGGGACAAGCTCAAACCGGAACCGGCAAGACCGCCACTTTTTTGCTGGCCACTTTTCAGCATTTGATTAATGATGCCGAAGACGATGCAGAAGTACAAGCACAAACCGACGCTGACATAGAGACAGAAAAACCCGCGCCAAAAGTCGTTGCCAAAAGCAAGCAAATCAAATATCCCAGGGCCATTATTCTTGCGCCAACCCGCGAGCTGGCCATTCAGATCCACAAGGATGCGTTGCAACTGGGCAAGCATCTTAATCTTAAATTGGCGCTTATTTACGGCGGCACCGACTACCAAAAACAACTGGACAGCCTAAAGTCCAATGTCGATATTATCATCGGCACACCCGGTCGCATCATCGACTTTTACCGGCAAAATGCGTTCACCCTGGATAACGTGAAAGTCACGGTGATGGACGAAGCCGACCGCATGTTCGATTTGGGTTTTATTAAGGACATCCGCTTTTTATTACGGCGCATGCCGCCGCCGGAACAGCGTCTGAATATGTTGTTCTCGGCAACCTTGTCCTACAAAGTGACCGAGCTGGCTTATGAGCATATGAACAATCCGGTGTTGATCCGCATCGAAACCGAAGAAGTCACCTCCAAAGCCATCCAGCAAAGCGCATTTTGTCCCTCGAATGAGCAAAAAATTCCGTTGTTGGTCGGCATATTGAATCAGCACCAACCGCAACGCAGCATTATTTTTGTCAACACCAAACGCTGCGCCGAACGTCTTGATGATACGCTGAACGCTAACGGCTATAAAACTGCCGCGCTCAGTGGTGATGTGCCGCAAGACAAACGCCAGCGCCTGTTAAGCGATTTCCAGGAAAACAAAATCACCTTATTGATTGCGACCGATGTTGCGGCCCGCGGCCTGCATATTGCCGATGTTTCGCATGTCATTAATTACGATCTGCCGCAGGATGTGGAGGATTATGTACACCGGATCGGCCGCACTGCGCGCTTTGGCGCCAGCGGTGTCGCGATCAGTTTTATCTGTGAAGAATATGCGTATTCAATGCCGGATATCGAAGAGTACATTGAGCAGAAAATCCCGGTCCTACCGATTACAGATGATCTTTTAGCTGAAGTTGTAAAGCCGGAAAGAAGACCTGAAAAAATCAAAACCGAATATCAGGGAAAACGTCCGAATCATAATAAAAATACGTAGCAACCACGGACAACCAGTTAAGCACGTAATGTGAATAAAAATTTTTTATTCACCACGAAGACACGAAGTTCACGAAGGAAAAAGCTAAAGTAAAAACTTCGTGTTCTTCGTGTCTTCGTGGTGAATTAATCATTAATGTCTATAGGGTAGCCTAAAGCCCAGCCATCAACTCCCGAAAATCCTCAATAGCGGGATAAGCGGTTATTTCTTTTTTAGGCAGTTTGGTATCGGGCCTGCTCACCGAAATTAAATGAGTTATACCGAACTGCCTGGCTGAATTGAGTACTGCCAGACTGTCATCGATCAACAGCGTAGTTTGCTTTTCAAACGGCACGCGCTGTTGCAGCAACCGCCAAAAGTCGGCGTGTTCCTTGGGAATCCCCAAATCATGGGAGCTGATAATGTCGTCGAAAAACGCCTGCAAGCAGGTTTTTTCCATCTTAAGGCCCAGGCTGCCCCGATGGGCATTGGTGACTAAATACACCTTTTTGGGCGATTGATGCGCTTTTTCCAGAAACTCCGTGACATGCGGCAATACCGCGATTAACCCGGAAATTTCCGCTTTCAATCCGGCAATATCCAGCGCTAAAACATCGCTCCAGTAATCCAGGCAATACCATTCCAACTTGCCCTCCATGCTTTTAAAGCGCGGCTGCAACTGCAACTTTGCAGCTTCAATCGACAAGCCCTGTTTTTCGGCAAATTTAAGCGGAACGAACTCCTTCCAGAAATGATTATCGAAATTCAAATCCAGCAGCGTTCCATCCATATCCAGCAAAACGGTATCAATTTTTTTCCAATCAATCATCAGAGTGCGTTATATTTGTAAAAAATACTTAATAAAATAGCACAATGGCTGAAAAACCAACCATCCGTAACAAAACAACTATCGCTACCAGCCGATTATTCCGCATTGAATCGCTGGATATTGAGTTTAGCAATGGCCAGCTGCGCAACTACGAACGCTTGGCTCGAAGCGGCTCGGGCGGGGCGGTGCTGATTGTGCCGATGCTGGATGCCGAGACGGTATTGTTGATCAGGGAATATTCCGCCGGCGTGCATCGTTATGAGCTGGGTTTGCCCAAGGGCAAGACCGACGCCGGTGAATCCTTCCTGGAAGCCGCAAACCGTGAGCTTAAAGAAGAAGTCGGCTTTGGCGCCAGAAGCCTGCATCACCTAAGCTCCTTTTCCATCGCACCGTCCTATCTGGAACACATGACCGAGATCGTCATCGCCCAGGATTTATATGCCGAAAAACTGGAAGGCGACGAGCCGGAAGAACTGGAAGTCATTCCGTGGAAATTAAGCCGCATCAATGAATTGTTGGCCACCGGGGAATGTACCGAAGCCCGTTCAATTGCCGCGCTGTTTATGGCGCTGGAATACTTTAAGGTGCCCTCTTCCGACTAAATAAATTTTAAAATGATTTATTTCACCACGAAGAACACGAAGAAAAGCAAAAGACAAATTAAAAGCTTCGTGTTCTTCGTGTCTTCGTGGTGCCTGCCTTTATAATCGATAAAGCGGCTCCAATTTATCATCGTCCGTAACCGCTATTTTCTCCCTGGCTTTATTTTCCACAAACGCCTGAAACAGCTTTTTGCCCTGCCACTGATCGGGTTCCCTACTATACAAAATCCGGTTCAAATACAGAACTTCATCCCTTAACCTTGCGTCGCTTAGCTCGGCGATAGCGCCCAGACTCGCCGCACCATACTTTTGCCGCCCCCATGCCAGCAAGGCATCTTTAGCTGCTGCGGCATTATTATCGGCACAGGCTTTTTTCAGGCTTTTTACGCTGTCTTCCAAGCGTATTTCCACCTCACTTTTTTCCGCAACCGGTCTTTTAGCCGAACGCTTAATCAAGAAATAGGCCAGCGTCGCCAACCAACCTGAGGCCAGAAACACTGAAACCCACAACCAGATATTTTGTTGTTGCGGCGGGGTGGTAATCGGCGTCGATTGTTCAGCTTTTTGCGGTTGTTGCACCTCCGCCGGAGCCACCGGTGTAACAGGAGCTTGTTGGGTTCCCGCCGCATCGAGCGCCGTGATGGCGGTTTCCGGGATTTTGGCGATTTCCATTTTTTGGCTTTGGCTGTTAAACCAGGGAATTTCTATCGCCGGTAATTTATAGAAGCCCGCTTTTGAGGGGATGATGGCTATTTTTTCTTCCCTGAAAGCAATCAAGCCTTCCGGTTTTTTCTGTTCCTGCAACACCGGCTGGTCAGGGTAGGTTTTCAATCGATCATCAATTTTGCCGATATTTATCTCGGGCAACTGGCCGACTGTTGTGCCTTTTGCCAGCAGCGTCAAGGTCCGGGTCAAAGGCTCGCCGACTTTCATTTGCTGATTATCGCCCGACCATTCTTCCTTTAAAACCAGTTGTTCCGCCGAAAGCCAGTGCTTCCCGGTAAACGTTGCCGGAGCCGGTTTTACATCCAGCGTCACCGATTTGGATGAAATCTTTTTGGTTTTGGTCATCTGCGAATTAAAAAAGCCATTAAAATTCGGACGCGTATTAGCCACGACCTCTGCCGTTAACATCAGGGGTTTGATGGTTAAAGAACCGCTTTTTTGCGGAAAAATTGAATATTTACGCTCGGTAACCAGATAATTCACGCCGTTGATCTGGGTATTATAATTACTGTCATCGCCCAGTTTTTCAATCACCGCATCGCCCAGTTCCGGTTCATTCAAGCTGGCCTGGGCGATCTCGACTCTTCTATATAAGCGCACGGTATAGAGAACCTGGGATTGCACATAAGGGCTTTGCGGCGTCGCCTCAACCTCCAGAAACAAATCATCATCGGTATCGACGGCTTTATTGGCCGTCGCCTGCGTAACCAGAACGCTTGCCGGCTGACTGACATCATCGCCAAACTTCACCGCCGGAATAACCAGGCTGCCGGGATGCTTGGCCATGACGTTAACCGTCCACTGTATGGTCTTGCTCGACTGTCCGTTAATCCAGGACGAATTGCTGCTCTGGCTTTGGCCGAGTATCTCGAAATCCTGTTCCAGCGGACCAAAATCCGGATCGTTATCCGGCGTGTCGTTGGCGGTAAAAATGATCTGGAAAGATTCATCCAGGCTGACCGGGTTGCGGTCGAACGACACGCTGATTTGTGCGGCGAATACATTGCAGGGCACCAAATTCAACAGCAACAAAAGAAAAAATAACTTTTTTATAATATTCATAGCTTCATCATTTAGATTAATCAAGATTCCAGGCGTCTATAAACGGCCGGTAAAAACTCAAATCCTGAACTGTTGCGCCCCTTTTAGTTACTAAAGCGGACGCCGCTCGCTCCATAGTCAGTTGCAGTGGCCAGCCATGCCGCATGCCCAGCAGCAGAACCGCCGCAAACGCATCACCGGCACCCACGGTATCGGCTATCGCTAAATCATCCACCGGGACAACTTCAATATATTCCCCGGCTTGACTGACTGCCAGCGCACCCTGACTGCCGCAAGTGACCACCAGGACTTCGAACCCATGTCGCGCCAGAAACAAACGCATCGTATCTTGCACTGTATTTTGTTGCGGTGCCAAGTGCATTAACTCGTCATCATTCAGCTTGACCCATTGTGCCTTGTCGAGCCATTGATAGACCGTCTCTTTATGCCACCAGGGCGCTCTCAAATTGACATCGATAAAAACCTTGCCTTGGTGACGCGCGGTTAAATTCCGCAATGCCTGTTCCGATGTACGGTTACGCAAGGCCAAAGTGCCGTGATAAATAACGCTATACCGCCGGTCTACATCCGGCGGCTGCGCGGCAATAAAATCGTAAGCCTGCTCGGCTAAAATATCATAGCCGGGGTCGCCATTGTTGATAGTGACCTGCACCGTTCCGGTAGGATAATCGGGATCGGTTTGCAGGTTTTCAACAGCCATGCCCCAAGCCTGCATGGCCTGCCTGATTTTATCGCCTAAGGCATCATCGCCTACCCGGCTGATAAAACACGGGTGTTGATTAAAAGCCTGAAGATGCCAAGCCACGTTAAAAGGCGCACCGCCTAATATTTGCTGACCGTCCGGGAATTGATCGAACAGCGCTTCACCGAAAACGGCGATTTGATTATTGATCATGTTTACCGACTTAAGTTCCTATTGTGGGCGCGAATTCATTCGCGCCCACATGCCGATTTTGCCTACCAACCACCGGCATCACCGCTTTCCTGACGGCCACGCTGCCCGTATTGATATTTAAATTTACGTTTTAACAACCCGGCCGGATCGTCGGGAATTCTTTTGAGCCATTGCTCGTTGGCTTGCTGTTGTTCATCCGTTGGCTCGGCCTTGACCGGCGCTTGCTGTTTGGCTTGCTCCTTCTTCGCTTCGTCTTTGCCCTGCTCGGCTTGCTGGGGTTTTTCGGCTTCCGGCTTCTTTTCCTCAGCTTTATCTTGCCGCTTTTCTTCAGACTGCTGTTGGTCCGATTGCTTCTGCTCAGGTTTTTGCTCGGGCTTTTGCTCAGATTGTTTTTGTTCGTCAGATTTTTCCGATTGTTCACCCTCCTTGTTTTTCTCGGAATCGCCCTTGGATTGTTGTTTATCGTCCTTTTTTTGCTGATCCTGTTTCTTTTGCTCTTGTTTTTGCTTTTCCAGTTCCTTTTCTACGACCTCCTTGTTGTGTTTGGCGTCCGCATCATTGGGATTAATTGCCAGGGCCTTTTCATAGGCTTTTATAGCTTCTTCCAACTGACCGGCTTTCGCCAGTGCATTACCCTGATTGTACGCGCCGCTGGCGGACTTGCTGCTTTTCAGGCTTTCCAGCGCCTTGTCATACTCCCCCGCCTTGTACTGCGCCGCCGCTTTCCAATCCGGATTTCTAAATTGCTCCGCCGCCTTGGCATAATCCTGTTTTTTGTAAGCTTGTTGCGCTTGCTGGTCCTGGGTCTGCCATAAGTCCTGCCAACCCAACGCATAACTGTTTTTAGGCAGCGGCAAGATCAGCAATAAGGCAAAACATAACAGGCCTTTCCTGAACGTCAGTGCGGCCAGAGGCAAGGCCAGTAATAACAACCAGGGGCCTTTGTCCGCCCACTGGTCCAATAACAGGTTGTCGTTTTGCTTGCCCTGCTGCTGAACCGATCTATCCATGCTGGCCAGCACAGTTTGAATGTCCGCATCATTGGCCGTTATGGTTTGATAAACGCCATTCCCGGCCTGCGCCAGTTTTTCCAGATCGCTGGAATTTAATTTGGGCACTACGATATTGCCTCGCTCATCTTTAAGAAATCCACCCTCCGGCAGCGCGATCGGTGCGCCGTCATCGGTTCCGACACCCAATATGGATAGCTGATACTTATCCAGCGTCTTTACTGCGGGCAAAGCTTTATCCATATCAACGCCATCGGTAACCAACAAGATCCGGCCTTTTTGCAGGCCTGCCTGCTTGAACAACTCCACGGCTTTTTCCAATGCCGCAACGGTATTGCTGCCCTGGCTGGGCATAATGTCGGTGTTCAATGCCGATAACTGACTGTCTATGGTCTCGGTATCATCGGTCAGCGGCGTTACGGTAAAGGCGTCGCCGGCATAAACCAACAATGCGGTCTGGCCGTCTTTGCGCTGTTTGAGTATGTCGGCGATTTTGTAACGCGCCATAATCAAACGGCTGGGCTTAATATCGGCGGCGTCCATCGACCGGGACAAATCCAGCGCAATCACTAGGGCCGAGTCATTCCTGAATACCGGTGAGGGTAACCGTTCCCAGGTTGGCCCGGCCAGCGCGATAATCGCCAGCAGCGCGGCGATGGCCCCGGCCGTTATCGGCCAACGGCTTTGGTTGACCGCCTTTTCCTGCAACAGATACGGCAATAATGCGGCATCGCATACCGCAGACCAGTTGCCCTGACTCAGCTTGTTTCTTAGCATTAACACCAGTATCGCCAGATACGGTAAAACCGCCAGCAGCCAGTACGGCCTGATAAAATGGAATTCGGCCAGGTTCATGACAAACCTCGGTAATTGCTCCTGCATTACTCTACCTCCTGCATCCATGCAGTCGTCACTTTGGACAAAGCAATGACTGCAGCCAGACCCAATGCCAGCGACAACGGCCAGTAATACAGTTCACTACGGGGCCTGAAATATTGTTTGTCTTTTTCGACCGGTTCCAGCTCATCCAGCCTCATATAAATATTATTCAGCTCGTCGGTGTTTCTGGCACGATAGTATTGACCGCCGGTGCTTTCGGCAATCTTGATCAGGGTTTTTTCATCCAGGTCGACGGACGGGTTAACCTTGCGGTTGCCGAAAAAACTGCGCACGATCATTTCATCCGCGCCTATGCCGATCGTGTAAATTTTCAGATGATTGGCTGCGGCCAATTCGGCAGCCTTTAACGGTGAAACTTCACCGGCGGTATTGGCGCCGTCGGTCATCAGCACCAAAACCCGGCTATTGGCCTGCTCGCTTTTAAGACGCTTGACCGCCAGGCCGATCGCGTCGCCTATCGCGGTGTTGTCGCCGGCAAGACCGATGACCGCCTCATTCAATAAGGTCATTACCGTTTTTCGGTCGAAGGTTAACGGCGTTTGTAAATAGGCCTGGGTTCCGAACAAGATCAAACCCACCCTGTCGCCGACACGCCGGTTGATAAAATCGGCCGCAACCATCTTGGCTGCGGTCAGCCTGTCTACAGACCGCTTGTTAATCACAAAATCCTGCTCTTCCATGCTGCCTGACAAATCCACCGCCAGCATTAAGTCCCGGCCGCTGACCGCCTGCTCAATCGGCTCGCCCAGCCATTGCGGCCTAGTACAGGCGATGACCAGAAACAGCCAGGCAATCGCCGCCAGCAATAACGGCCATTGTTGGGTTTGGGAGACCGCTCGGGTTTCAGCATCGGAAAAATCGTCCAAAAACGGAACTTTTAATGCCGCCTGTTCCACAGGCGTCTTGGCCGGAACCAGCCAGCGGATTAATAAGGGTATGGGTAACGCGGCCAGCAGCCAGGGCCATTCAAAGTGAATCATGATTTTGTCTGGGATTTAAGCCAGTCTTCGCATAGGTCGATTAATTGGGAAATTTCCAGTTCTGTGGGCGGCGTTTTTCGATAGGGTGCGTCAGCCAAAAATTGCCCAATGCCCTCACTGAACGGCGTACCTTTTACCGAAGTATCGAGAAATTCCAGCCATTGCCGTCCCGTTAAACCGGCGGCCTTTGCCCGTGGCGACACGCTGATCGCTACGCGCCTGACCAGCACCGATAACTCACCTAATTTCTGAAGGTTATCCTGCGCTGCATCCTGTTTGATTTGGGCCAATATTTTTTTGGCGGTTTTAAGCGCCGTCTTGCGAGTCAGCCGTTTATACAGCCAAACCAGCAAAATAATCAGCAACGGGATTAATACCGCCAGCACCCACCAGCCGATAGCCGGGGGCCACCAGCCTATGGCTTCGGGTTCGTGGATGTCTTTTAAATCAAGGAGAGTTGGATTCATTTATCTTAAACGTTGTATCGGATCGTCTGTGGTGCTGCATTGAATAAACGCCAGGCCCATTTTTTTGGCTATCTGCTCCGCCTGATACAGCCGCCGGGTAAAGTGTTGTTGATATTTTAATAGCCGCTGCCGGTCACCGGTATCGATAACCACATCCCGTTTATCGTCGGTAAACCGGTAGCGGCCTTTTTCCGGCAAATGGCTTTCCAGCGGATCATACACAAAAATCAGCACCACCTCGCAATGTCGCGACAGCTTTGCCAGATACGCTTCAACCTGATCGTTAATGCCGCGAAAATCGCTGATAATATAAACCAGACTGCCGGGGCGGGCATGGTGCATAAGCCTCGCCAACACATGTTCCAGCGTAATCGTCGCTTGGTCTACGCGATTATCGTCATCTTGATTACTGATGGCGTTTAAAAACCTCAGTACGGCATGTTTGCCGTTTTGCGGTTTCAATTCACGGCATACGCTCCCCGTAAATATCTGCCCGCCAATTCTGTCGCCATGATGTTGGGCTGCCCACGCCAACAATCCGGCCAGTTTGGCGGCGAGTACCGATTTAAACACACCTCGCGTAGCAAAATGCATGGCAGGGCGGTTATCCACAGAAATAAACACCGGCCGCTCACGTTCCTCGCGAAATACCTTGGTATGGGTTTCGCCGGTACGCGCCGTAACCCGCCAATCGATGCTGCGTATGTCATCGCCCGGTTGATAACCTCTGGCTTCTTCAAACTCCATGCCGCGGCCTTTAAACCGGGACACATAACCGCCGCTTTGCCCGGCACGTATGGTTGAATGTTTCAGGTCTAAACCGGCGGCCGGTCTCGCCAAATCGAGCAGCGTCTTTAACGACACCGAAACCAATTCACTGGTTGTTGACGCTTGTTTCCCAAAAATCATCAAGGTACGGCAACTCTGGAAATAAGTTCTTTAATAAAATGATCGGTCGTGATGCCTTCCGCCTCGGCTTCGTAAGACAATATCAAACGATGCCGCAACACGTCGAAAGCCATATCCTGAATGTCTTCCGGACTGACAAAGTCGCGTTGCGCCAGCCAGGCCTTGGCTCGCGAACAGCGATCCAGCGCTATGCTGGCTCTGGGGCTTGCGCCGTATTGCAGCCAGGATGCCAGATCTTGTCCGTAGGCCTCAGGATGACGAGTCGCCAGGACAATTTGCAGCAAATAGTTTTCAAGACTTTCCGCCATGTGCAAATCCAACACTTCATTGCGCGCGGCAAACAAGGTCTTTTGCTCAAGCGGCTGGAACTGCTCGCCGTTTTTTACTGCTCCGGAACGCGCTTCGGTTCTGGCCAAATGCAAAATGCTTTTTTCATGTTCCGCTTTCGGATAATCGATTTTTACATGCAGTAAAAAACGATCCAGCTGCGCTTCCGGGAGTGGATAAGTGCCTTCCTGTTCGATAGGGTTTTGCGTTGCCATGACCATGAATAATTTTGGCAATGGGTAAGTCGCTTGGCCTACGGTTATTTGCCGCTCGGCCATCGCTTCCAGTAACGCCGCCTGAACTTTCGCCGGTGACCGGTTGATTTCATCGGCCAGGATCAGGTTATGAAACAACGGTCCTTTCTGGAATTCAAACGTACCTTGCTGGGGACGGTAAATTTCGGTGCCGGTCAAATCGGCAGGCAATAAATCGGGGGTGAACTGCACCCGATGAAAATCGCCTTGTATGCCTTTGCTTAACACGTTGATCGCCCGGGTCTTGGCAAGACCGGGAGCGCCTTCAACCAGGATATGGCCGTCAGCCAACAAGCCGATCAGCATCCGTTCAACCAGCACATCTTGTCCGATAATCTCCTGATTGATATAGTTTTTCAACCGCATTAATGCCGGTTGGGCGGTGTTTTTAGTGCCGTTTTTTTCTAACATTAGTTGTTCTGACATGATGATGTTTAATCTTAAACGCAGTACGAAAGCCTTACACATTAAGCGTCAGGCAGGTTTTTTAGCTAAAAATATTGTCCGCCAATCATCTTTTCAACGGAAGTTTGCCTATTTTATACAGTTATGGCTCAAGGCAACATAGAGTAAAGCTGTTAAATAATTCTGAATAAGTTGTGGATGAAGATGTGGATAACATTGGCACTTGAGTTATCCACATCCTGTACACAAGATCCGGATAAGCTTAACTGCATTTTACCATGCGATTCAAACAACTGATTTTATATATAAAAAATGACTTATCAACAGGTTTTCGCTTACGTAATAGTAATAATAGGTTTTTAATATTTTCAATTTATTACTATTATTCCGAACAAAAAATCTGCCCGATAGTCCTAATCACCTATACTCTTTCGAACTGTTTATGTTTGCGATAGAGCAACTGAGGAAAAAAATGAGAATTACACTGCTTATTTTAGGAAGCCTTTTTTCCACCTGTACTTTTGCAGGCATTTATAAATGCACAGACATTAACGGCAAGACGGATTACCAATCAAAGCCTTGTGACCCGCAACATAAAACAGTGCAAATTAATGTTAAAACAGGCAGCTCTGCCGAACTGGATGAAGAAAAACAAAAACAGGATTTAGTAAAAAAGGAACAGGATGAAAATCTTGAGAAGGAGCAGAAACTGAAAAAACAGGCGCAGTTAAAACAAGATGCGATGAGTGAAAGCGCAAAAAACCAGTTTCTTATTAAAAATAATCCCGAGAGGTTTTCAGCATTTTCCATCCCGCCTTATGTGCTTGATCAGTTGCCGGACTTAGTCAAAGAGTACCAAACCAGACTTCCCGATATTGAACGCCTAAGAAGACAAGCCGCAGAAAAAGCATTGGCTTCAGGTCAATGCACTCGCGTTGAAGCATCGGAATTACATGCTAAAAGCACCAAGCCGGCGTTGGTCTTTTCAGTCAGTTGCAGTAGCGGGAAAAGTTTTTATTTTACCGAGCAGGAATTAGCCAAGTAATTGCCTAAATGAATTCATCAAAAACAATATTAATTACAGGTTGCTCTACCGGCATTGGCTACACTACAGCCGTCGAATTAAAAAAACGCGGGCATAGCGTCATTGCTACGGCAAGAAAACCGGACGATGTGCTCCGGTTGCAACAGGAAGGTTTTACCGCAATCCAACTGGATTTAGCCGACAGCAGCAGCATTCAACAAGCGGTCGATTCGGCGATTAAATTAACCGACGGAAAAATCGATGCGCTGTTTAACAATGGCGCCTTCGGTCAACCGGGCGCGGTTGAGGATTTATCCCGCGATGTACTCAGGTTTCAGTTTGAAACCAATCTGTTCGGCACCCATGAACTGACTAACCTGATCATACCCTTGATGCGAAAACAGGGGCATGGCCGAATTATCTATAACAGTTCAATATTGGGACTCGTCGCCATGACTTATCGGGGGGCTTATAATGCCAGCAAGTTTGCGCTGGAGGCTTTGGCCGATACCTTGCGCCTTGAGCTTCACGGCACTAATATTCATGTTTCGTTGATTGAAGCCGGGCCGATCTTAAGCAACTTTAGAAAAAACGCTTTCGCTCTTTACAAGAAGAATATAGATCCGACGCACAGCTACCATAAAGAAACCTATCAAATCATGGAAGCGCGCTTGCAAAAAGAAGGCCCGGCAGCCACGTTTACGCTCTCTACTGAAGCCGTTACCGAAAAAGTTATTCACGCGCTGGAAGCCCGGCAACCTAAAATACGTTATTACGTCACTTTTCCGACCTATTTGTTTGCCGTTCTTAAACGCATTCTGCCCATGTCCTGGTTGGACGCTTTACTCAGAAAGGTTCAATAATGCACGATCTCGATGAAATTATTATCGTTTGTCCCTATTGCGGAGAATCCCTGGATGTATTGGTAGACACCAGCTCCGGGCCTCAGCAATATTACGAAGACTGTTCGGTTTGCTGCGCCCCGATTTTATTTATTGTGTCCGAAGATCATGCGGGGGAAATGGTTATTGACGTCAAAAGGGATGACGAATAATTCCGCACTCATTAAATTCCAGTTCCATCTTATTGGCAAGTGGAAAATATGAGGCATCAACAATTATCATAAATCTTACTGTGGAGCTTGTAGGGAGGTTTTGTATAGCAAGCTGCCACACACGCTAACAGCTTTGCATGGGCCACGACACACTGACTATCTGCTGACACATTCGCGCAAAATGCCGGGCAACGAAAAAATGTTGTTAATCTGGAATTGAAATTGAGCGTGTAGCATTTACTAGGCGTAGAAAATAAAAAAGGGGGGATTGGGTCACCAATCCCCCCTTTGTATTAAATCTTAAAAAATAGCCTTAGAAGCTAAGGTATATTTTTTTAAGTTCTTTAAACTTTTCAACAGCCGCAGTCATTGAGGCTTTTGATGCTGTAAGGTCACCTTTGATTAAAGCCCCGCGAGCATCTTTAAGAAGGCCGTTTGCTCTTTCCTTTTCTCTATTAACAGTAGCGCTCTCAATATGATTTAGTGCTTGTTTTGCTTCTTTCATTAGCTCTAAAACAGCATCGTCATTTGCGCCAGTAGTCAATGCTTGCAAAGCGGCGTCAGCTGCTTCAGCTGCTGCAATTGCTTCATCAAATGCAGCCTTAACACCTTCTGGTGATTGGTTTTCTATTTTGCCTGCCGGCTTTGCCATCGCAGTAGGAGCGGCGGCAAGAAACGCAGTGCCAATAAATAAAGCGATTACTAATTTTTTCAATAAAGTCATTAAACTTTTTCCTCATGGAAGTGGTAGATTTTGATGTTTATGCGTAATAAACCAGATACACATTGATCGCATTTTAGCACGGGCCTAGAAAAATTACTTTACTTAAGCGACATAACAAACGCGTGAGCTAAGAACTGAGCTTGATTTGCAAACAGGTCTATGTAGACCTAATTAACTGCTATAAAGTTCGATTGAATTATGTTTTCGACATGATTCAATCTGATTTTTAAATTCAAAAATAAACCTCGCCAAAAACTCCATTCCACCGCTGGTTGAAAGGTTTCAAAATGTGTTAAAATTATTTCCGGTATATGGCTATTATCATTAATAGTTACACAGCCAATTTAATTAAAAAATAACAATGACTTGAGGTCGATTGCAATATGAAAATTTTAAAAAAAATCTTACTTTCTTTATTAATTGCAGCTTCTATGGGCGCTGTTTCGACTTCAGTATTGGCTGAAACGGATAAAGGCAGAGTCACATATGCTCCTGCTGATGCAATTGATATGGTAGTAGGAAAAATTAAAGTAGCGCTTGATGCTACGGCTAGCGGCACAGAGGGCGATGCACTTGCCGATCTGATTAAAGATGCATCGGATGCAAGTAAAGAAATCAACGCTAATGATAAAGTTGATATAGCTCGCTCAAAAGCCAATAACGTTCTGAAATCAGCAAGAAAACTTGCTCAAGAAGGCAAGGCAAAAGAAGCCGAAGAAGCATTAAAAGATGCATCCAAAAAGTTTGAAGCTTTGAAAAGCTTAATCTAATCTCCGCCTAACCATATCAGGATGCCGTCCGGTTTCCTGGTATGGTGTAAGACTCTTTCCGCTTTCCCCGTCTAAAAACCCGAATAGCATAATTGTATAGCTATGTCGGAAGTCAAAATGGTAACTCCGTTATTTAAAATCCCACCATTCATCCCGTTATTAGACTTGATTGTCAGAACGGTATTTCTCCGATGCCAACAGGAAAGCCGCAAATTGCTTGTCGGTGTTCAGAATATGATTGATTAGCCAGCTGTTGAGGAAGGACAGCAAATCTTCACGCGAAATCGGAATTCCAGTTTTAATATCATTGCGCACGGCGACTACCTTGGCTGAGAAACTGCGGTGCTGTCGGATGTGGGCATCACTATCCTCAATGTAGCCGTATTTCTGCATCAATCCCTCTTCCGTTTCAAAGTGGTACAGTGCGTAGCTGAGCAAATTACGGGTAATTTCTTCCATGAATCTGGCGTTATTATTAGTGGTCAGCTTGATATTGGCCTCATTAAAAAGGTTGACGAGAATTTGATGTTGCTCGTCGATTTTACCAATTCCGGTAACCAGCTTGTCATTCCATACGATAAGATCGTAATCGGCCATATCTACTTTCCTTATGGTTTGCTATTTGAGTAACTCATCAGCTAGCAAGTGGTGTACCAGACTGGTCATATTATGCTGCTCGACCAGCAATTGGGCTTTGTCGGCGTCGGCCTCAACATCCATACCGGCCTGATGATGCTCGCACAGATGCGCGCTAATCTGATGGATATTTTGATGCACGGCATCAAGTGCATCAAACTCGCTTATATTGCGAAAATGGCTGGCGTCTTCCTCAGAATACCACTGGCCAAAACGACATTGCTGGTGATCCAGTAGCGATTCCGGAGTCGTGTCGTCGCACGGGTCATCAAGATTAGCGATAACCCGATTAGTCCAGCTGCGGTGATTGGCTTCCGTTAGCAGCAACTCGAAATAATCCCGCGAAGTTAAATCAGAGGCAGGCAAACCCCATAACGGATCCGGCGTAAACACTGCCAGCCACGTGCATATGCGTTTCGCCGACATCGGACTGGCGAGTCCGGAACCCTGCATAACATCGCATCCCAGTTCCATCAGCATGACTATCTGATCGACGTACTTCACACCTTTAGCAATCACTTGAAGCCGGGAGGATGCAGCCAAACCGACCACGCCCTCAACAAGTGCCCGGTCTTCCGGGTCTGTTAGCATGTCGGAAACAAAACTCAAGTCGACTTTCAAGGCATCGACGGCAAGATGATTCAAGCGTACCAGCGATTGCACCAGCGATGAAAACCCGGTGCCAAAGTCATCCAGCGTAACGCGGATTCCCATGGCACGGCATCTGCGAATCGCATCCCCTCCGGCAATCACATCCTTTAATGCGGCCGTTTCAACAATTTCTAATTCCAATCGCTGAATGAGTTCAGCGTCATATCCGGCAAGCAATTCTTGCAAACGCCGTAAAAACTCCTGATTGTGCAATTGACGGGCGGAGATATTGACGCTGATAGGAAGGTTAAATCCCGCCTCACGCCATTCATTCAATTGCAGCAAGGCGCTTTGTATTGTCCATTCGCCCAAAGCGATAATCAGGTCGTCGTGCTCGATCACCGGGATGAATTCGGACGACGCTAAGATACCAAGAACAGGATGATTCCAGCATACCGAAGCCTCAACACCCACCACCTTGCCCAGACGGCAATCGACCTTGGGTTGATAATAAAGTTCGAACTGCCCTTTAACCAATGCTTCGTCGATTTTCTTGAGAAAGTCCTGAGTAGTTTGATTACGCATTTCGTGTACGGAGTTAAACAGTTTGTAGCCATTTTTGCTGTTTTGCTTAACCTCATACATGACCTGATCAGCATGGCGTAACAGTAAATCCGGGTCGCTACTGTCTTCGGGAAACAGGGTGACGCCGATGCTGGCTGAAATATGCGCAACCTGTCCGAAGATTTGGTACGGCGCCGCTATGGCGGCGACGATGCGTGCCAGCGTCTGTTCGCATTCACTGACCGTTGCGAAGCCGCCGAGGAGCAGGGCAAACTCATCGCCACCGAAGCGGGCAGCGGTGTCTTCCTGACGTATACATTCTTTTAAACGCTGGGCTACATCCCTTAGCAACCGGTCGCCTGATGCATGTCCTAGCGTATCGTTAACTTGTTTGAAGCCATCCAGGTCAAGCATACAAACAGCGGCAATTTCCTGGTTACGACGACAGCGAGCCAAAGTCTGGTGCATGCGGTCAGCCAATAAAACCCGATTGGGTAATTGGGTAAGCGAGTCGTAGAAAGCCAGATTATTGATTTTTTCTTCTATAACCTTGCGCTCGGTAATATCGGTATAAGTAGCGACATAATTGATAACCTCGCCCCCATTATTTTTCACTGCCGTGATAGTGACAAAGGTAGGAAGCACCTCAGCATTTTTGAGTTGATTCCAGATTTCGCCCTGCCATGTCCCCGTACGAGTAATGCTGTCCCACATCGCGGCATAAAATTTCGCATCATGCCGCCCGGATTTTAATATGTTCATCCTCCGATTAAGCAACTCCTCGCTTGAATAACCGGTGAGCCTGATAAAGGCCTGATTGACTTTGATAATGACATTGTTGATATCGGTGATGACCATGCCTTCCTGGGACTCGAAAGCGGTGGCGGCGATCTGAAGCTCGGTTTCCACCTGTTTGCGCTCGGTGATGTCGGTGATAAAACCGTGCCAGAGCGTTGAGCCGTCAGCCAGTCGTTGCGGTAGCGCATTACCGAGCAGCCAACATTCCGGTTCTTCGCCGAACTTCAACCGATATTCCTGGATCCAAGGCGTTAAGTCTTGTGCGGAGGTTTGAATGGAGGCCCGATGATTCTCTAAATCATCGGGATGTACCACAGTAAATACATAGGATGCATCTTCACGCACATCCTCCGGACTAACCCGATAAATCTTGAATAGGCCTTCATTGGCGTAAGGCACGCAACAACTGCCGTCGAGACGCAGTTGGAATTGAAAAACAATGCCAGGCGCTTGGCTGGCGATTTTTTGGAGTCGATCCACCGCTTCTTGCCGCGTTATTTCCGCTTGTTCCTGCTGAATTAATTGAGTCTTAAGCGGGCGAAATACCAGAAAATAGATCGCCGGAAAGAGCAGCGTCAAAAGCCAAACGGCATCAAGCAGCGCGGTGTGCCAATGCGAAAGCGGCGGCAACATGTCGATAAGCAGCATAACCAGCGTCTCGCCGACAAAAATGGCGCCGACCAAGGCCAAGAGCAGACGCTTGACTGACTGAGAGTCTTTAATTGAAATCACGCCAGTTCTCACTCATCACGGGTGAATTTTTTTGAGAGTGGAAACCGGCTCATTACTTCCTCTTGACAGCCAAATTGCGTGTAATCATTTACTGACGCCCCTGTCAGCATAGCAATAACATTTCAATTTGTCTAACGGCGTTTCCTTGCCGGTTTAAAAAGGTGATTTTTATTATCGTTATGTGGATACCCCCGTTTAAAGATGGATCACGGTTATCGGTCACACAGTAGGCAAGAATCTTTCGCTCAGCACCTGTTGATCCGGCACGCCTTTGGCTCGCGCGGCCGCTTCGGCAGCGTCGATCAGGGCGGGCGGTCCGCACAGGTAGATGTCGGGCAACACAACTGCACCCGCCAAGTCTTGAGCCAGGGCATCCACCGGCGTACCGCTAAAACCTTGCCAGTTATCTTCCGGTTTCCAGACGCAGTAAATTACCTGAAGCTGGGGCAGTTCCGCTTGCAACGCTTCCAGCTCGGTCTGGCAAAACAAATCTTCGGCCCGATTTGCGCCGAAATAGAGCCGCGCCGGATGCGGTTCCTGAAACTCGGCCATGCGTCTTAACATGGACATCATGGGTGCCAGACCGGTGCCGCCAGCTACAAACCAGCGTGGTCTCAGGCCGCTTTCATGCAAGCCGAACGCGCCTTTGGGGCCGTGAACGATCAACGTTTGTCCGACGGCCGCCTGTTCCCGTAACCAGGTGGAAAAAAGTCCGCCGGGTTGCAGACGGATCAAAAACTCCAGCCGACCTTCCCAGTTGCCGGTATTGGCAAGCGAATAGGCGCGCTTGATGTCTTGCCCCGGCACTTCCAGTTCCATAAACTGGCCGGGCTCGAATTCAGCCACGCTGCCGTCGTCTTCATCCGGCGCCAAGCGTAGTTCCAAACGCAGGGTGTTTTCGCCGACGGAATCGACGGCGGTGATTTCGGCATTCCTCACCTTGATTTCACCGATCAGGATACGGTCGTGATCAAAGGGCAGGGAAATGCGTAAATCGCTTTGAGGAAAGGTGCAACAAAGCAGGGTGCCGCCCTTTGCTTCATCGTCTACGGGCAGCGCGGCGGGGTTGTGTTTGCCCAAGGTAAAGTCGCCGTGGGTGACATCGGCATAACAAGTGCCGCAACTGCCCTGTCCGCACTGGGCGGGCAATACGATATGCGCATCGGCGGCCGCTTCCAGCAGATTTTGGTCTGCGGCGCATTCGAAACGGAGCTGTTCCCCGTCTCGGGTAGTCAGTTCAATAGCGTGAGTGTTCATATTTCGGTTGGACTCCAAATAAAAAATGTTGCCGGAAAAACTTACGTTTCCGGCAACAAGAGAGGATTAAGCCGCTTTGCGCGTCAGCGATGCTTCGATGTCAGCCTGCGCGGTGGTAATCGGCAACAGCCCGTATTTATCGACCAGCACCTGGACCAAATTTGGCGTCAGGAAGGCAGGCAGCGTGGGGCCGAGGCGAATGTTGCGGATGCCCAGCGCCAGCAAGGTCAGCAATACGGCAGCGGCTTTTTGCTCAAACCATGATACGACCAGGGACAAGGGCAGCTCGTTGACGCCGCATTCGAAAGCGCCGGCCAGTGCGGTGGCGATTTTGATCGCCGAGTAGCTGTCGTTGCATTGCCCCAAATCCAGCAGGCGCGGAATACCGCCGATGTCGCCGAAATCATGCTGGTTAAAACGGTATTTGGCGCAGCCCAGCGTCATGACCACGGTGTCCTGCGGAGCTTGTTCGGCGAACTCGGTGTAGTAATTGCGACCGGGTGCAGCGCCGTCGCAGCCGCCAACCAGGAAGAAGTGCTTGATAGCGCCGGACTTGACCGCGTCGATCACTTTGTCGGCCACACCCAACACCGCATCGCGGCCGAAACCGACGGTGACGACTTTTTCGCTGACATCCTCTTTGAAACCGGGCAATGCACTGGCCGCCTGGATTAGCGGCGCAAAATTCTTGTCGCTGATATGGCGCACACCGGGCCAGCCTACCGGGCCTGCGGTAAAAATGCGCTGACGGTATTGGGCTTGCGGTTCGATGATGCAGTTGGAGGTCATCAAAATGGCACCCGGAAACTCGGCAAACTCTTTTTGTTGATCCTGCCATGCGCCGCCGTAATTGCCGACCAGATGCGGATAAGCCTTGAGTTTCGGGTAAGCGTGGGCGGGCAGCATCTCGCCGTGCGTGTAAATGTTGATGCCCGTATCCTTGGTCTGCTCCAGCAACGCGGCCAGATCGCCCAGATCGTGACCGGAGACCAGAATGGCTTTGCCTTTGGTCGGAGTGATACGCACTTGGGTCGGCTGTTGCGCGCCGAAAGTGCCGGTGTTGGCTTCGTCCAATAACGCCATCACCTCAAGGTTTAAAGTACCCAACGCCATAGACTGATTCAGTAACGCTTCGGCATCGGTGGGATCGTTGCTTAGAAAATCCAGCGCATCTTCGATTCCTGCGTAAACGGTATCGCTTTCCCCGCCCAACACGTAGGCATGATGAGCATAGGCGCAAACGCCCTTAAGACCGTAAAGCACCAACGAACGCAGGCCGATAATGTCCGCGCCGACTTGGTCGAGTCCGGCATTGATGCCGACATCGGCGGCCTGTTTGAGCATCCCGTCCATGTCGGCCGCGGGCTGCCAGGCAGCTGGACCGGTGAGTTGCTCAGGCGCTTTTCCTGATGCAAGCGCAGCTTGAGTGTAGCTCGCCTTGACCCGATCCCGTATCTGGGCGGCTTCCTGTATCAGGGTAACGAAGCGGGTGGCGTTGAAGTTCACGTTGGTCAAGGTAGTGAACATCGCGTACAGCATGAACTCGCCGGCTGCATTATCCGGGGCATTCAGGGCGCGGGCGCGTTTGGCGTACTGGGCGATGCCCTTGACGCCGTGAATCAGTAAATCCTGCAAATCGGAAGTCGTGGCGTCTTTGCCGCACATGCCTTTGGCAGTAGCGCAACCGCTGTCGGCATTGGAGCGGTCGGTTTGTTCGCATTGGTAACAAAACATCAGGTACTCTCCTCAAATTAATAAATCAGCTAGGGTGGCAGAAGAATGCTGCCCCATATGTAGCAACTTAAGACATATCACCACGAAGACACGAAGAAGAACCAAGGTAAAACTTCGTGTCCTTCGTGTCTTCGTGGTGAATTAATTAATCTAAGTTGGTGCTTATAGGTAAGAGCACTTACCATGCCAAGCAAAAAACCTTATGTTTTCAGGTGTTGCCAAAGTATCGTTGTATAATTAACATCAGTTTAAAGTTGTTTAATTGACATCAACGTTATCACTATGACGACAAACTCATTTTCCGCCTCGTTAATTTCCATTGTTGCCGACCTGTCCGCACGCATGTCGGCAGAACAACGCTACCAACGGTTGTTGGCGCATTTGTGCCGGATTTTTCCTTGCGATGCGGCGGCATTGCTCAGGTTTGAAAACCATTGTTTGATACCGCTGGCGGTTAACGGCTTATCGGAAGATACCTTGGGACGGCGTTTTATGGTCAGCGAACATCCGCGTCTGGCGCAGATTTTAGCCTCCGATCAATCGGTACGCTTTGCCGCCGATTCCGACCTGCCCGATCCCTACGACGGGTTGATTGAAACAGATACCGATCAACTGCTGGTGCATGACTGCATGGGGGTTACGCTGTTTATCGATGGCGAGCCCTGGGGCGTTTTAACGATGGATGCGCTGGCCCCCGGCACTTTCGACAATATCGACCCGATGCAACTCAACACCTTTATCAGCCTGACTGCCGCCACGGTCAAGGCTGCGGGACTGATTGCCTCTTTGGAGCAGAGGGTGCGTTATGCGACCCAAACCTTATTCAAGGAAAATACCGACCACGACATGATCGGCGACAGCGACTGCATGCGGAAATTGCGCAATGAAATTTCTATCGTCGCCCCGTCGGAACTGGCGGTTTTAATTTTGGGCGAAACGGGAGTCGGTAAAGAACTGGTAGCTTTGCGCATCCATCTGGAATCGACTCGCGCCGATCAAGTCATGGTCTACGTCAATTGCGCGGCATTGCCTGAGAATATTGCCGAGAGCGAATTATTCGGCCACAGCAAAGGCGCGTTTTCCGGTGCCATCAGCGATCGGACCGGTAAGTTTGAGCTGGCCAACGGCGGCACGATTTTTCTGGATGAAATCGGCGAACTGCCGCTTTCCATGCAGGCCAAATTATTGCGCACCTTGCAAAACGGCGAGATACAGCGCGTCGGCAGCGATAAGCAAATCAAAGTGAATGTGCGGGTCATTGCCGCAACCAACCGCAATCTGCAACAGGAAGTCGCTACGGGCCAGTTCCGCCCGGATCTTTATCATCGTCTGGCCGTTTATCCGATGCACGTTCCGGCATTGCGCGAACGGGGAAAAGACGTTTTATTGCTGGCGGGCGCTTTTTTGGAAAAAAACCAACAGCGTTTGGGCGTTAAAAAGTTGCGTCTGGATCAGGATGCAAAGAAAGCCTTGTTGGATTACCACTGGCCGGGCAACATCCGCGAGCTGGAGCATTTACTCAGCCGGGCGGCGCTAAAATCGGCGACCCCGGAAAACCGCCAAGCGGATTTTATAACCCTATCCCTGGCCTATCTGGATATAGTGCCGGAGCCGTTGAATGCTCAACCTATCAACACCCTAGCCGATTCATCGACAGCTTTACCCGCGCCGATAGATTTTAAAAACGCAGTGGATGAGTTTCAGCGTCAACTCATCCGGCAACAACTAGCGGCGCAACAGGGTAACATGGCCGCAACGGCGCGGGTGCTGGGGCTGGATCGGGGTAATTTTCATCGTTTGCTGAAACGATTGGCGTTTAAAGCCGAAGCCTGAAGCCCTATTACCTACGAGTCATTAATAATCACTTTCCGATACAGAAACTCGAAAATATCTTCCCGAGCAAATCATCCGAGGTGAATTTTCCGGTAATTTCCGCAAGGCTGTTTTGCGCTTGTCTTAAGTCTTCCGCAACCAGTTCTCCGGCTTGGCTGCCTCTTAACTGGTCTAAAGCGCTTTCGACAAATTCATGGCCTTTGTTTAAGGCTTCGATATGCCGTCTTCGGGCGATAAACACATTGTCGGTAGCCTCGTTAAAACCGACGCTCTGCTTGAGGTGTTGTTTTAACAGTTCCATGCCGTCGCCGGTTTTAATGGACAGGTAGATTTGGGTGCCGAGTTCGGTTTGTTTGATTTCCGGTTCCAGGCCCAGCAAGTCTATTTTATTGTAGATTTGGGTGATGTTGCCGCCCGGAGGCAGGGTTTTTAACAGCGACTCTGTTTCCGGTTCCCTTGCATCGATCAGCAATAAGATTTTATCGGCGTTTTTGATCTCTTCGTGGGCCCTGCGGATGCCTTCCTGTTCTATCGCATTGTCGCTTTCGCGCAGGCCTGCGGTGTCGATGATATGCAAAGGCATGCCGTCCAGCTGGATGCGCTCTTTTAACACGTCGCGCGTGGTTCCGGCGATGTCGGTGACTATCGCGGCTTCGTGTCCGGCCAGCGCATTGAGCAGGCTGGATTTTCCGGCGTTCGGTTTGCCGGCCAATACGACGGTCATGCCGTCGCGCAGCAGGCGGCCTTGTTGCGCTGTTTTTTGGATTTCTCCAATGCGGTGCAGTATTTTGACGATCCGGTTTTCGACCACGCCGTCGGTCAGGAAATCGATTTCTTCATCGACAAAATCGATCGCCGCTTCGACATAAATTCTGAGCTCGGTCAGTTCTTCGACCAGTTCATTGATCTGCACTGAAAAAACGCCCTGCATCGATTTTTGCGCCGACCGGACCGATTGTTCCGTGCTGCTTTCAATTAAGTCGGCGACGGCTTCAGCTTGAGCTAAATCGAGTTTGTCATTAAGAAATGCGCGTTCGGTAAATTCGCCCGGATTGGCTAAGCGAGCGCCCAGCGATAAAACCCGCCGCAACAGCATGTCCAATACAACCGAGCCGCCGTGGCCTTGGAGTTCGAGTATGTCTTCGCCGGTATACGAGGCGGGAGCAGGGAAATACAGGATGATGCCGGAATCGATGACCGAGCCGTCGTCATCGGTAAAAGATGAATACTGGGCCAGTCGGGGAGTTAATGGTTTGTTGACGAGGTGTTTGGCGATTTCGGGAACCAATGCCCCCGAAATGCGAATGATGCCGACACCGCCATTCCCTGGCGGTGTTGCAATGGCTGCAATGGTATCTAGGTTTTCTATATCCACGTAGGCCTATGGCATTTTAGCTATTTGCTTGGTGATATACGACTGTTGAATGATAGACAGGGTGTTGTTGACTACCCAGTATAAAACCAGACCGGCCGGGAAAAACAGGAAGAAGATGGTAAAGACGATCGGGAACATCTTCATCACTTTAGCCTGTATCGGATCAATCGGCGCAGGGTTTAAGCTTTGCTGGATTTTCATGGTGATGCCCATGATAACCGGCAACACATAAAATGGATCCTGTGAAGATAAGTCCTGTATCCATAACATAAAAGGCGCATGACGAAATTCAACGGTTTCGCTCAGTACCCAATATAAACACATGAATACCGGAATCTGCACCAAGATGGGCAAACAGCCGCCCAATGGATTGACCTTTTCCTTTTTATACAGCGCCATCATTTCAGTATTGAAACGCGGTCTGTCATCGGCAAAACGTTCTTGCAGTTCTTTAAGACGCGGCTGAATTTTGCGCATCTTGGCCATTGATTTGTAACTTGATTGCGACAATGGAAAGAACAGCAACTTAATACACAGTGTTACGCCGATAATGGCTATGCCCCAGTTACCGGCGGCATCGTGGATCTGGTTCAACAACCAATAGATGGGTTTGCCGATAAAGGTTAAAAAACTGTAATCAACGGTAAGCTCAAGCCCCGGCGCTATTTTTTCCATCATAGGCTGGATCTTAGGACCGGCGAATAATTGGGCAACAAACTGCGCATCCGAGTTTGCGTTAACGGTGACCGGTGCAGAATAAGTTCCGATAACATAGTGGCCGTCATTCAGCACTTTAGTATAAAAGTGATTTTCCTGATCGGCAGGCGGAATCCATGCGGAGGCAAAATAATGCTGAATCAATGCGGTCCAACCGCCTTTGGTTGCAACATCAAGATTTTCATCAGACATGTCATCAAAGCTTATTTTTTGGTATTTCTCTTTTTCGGTATAAATAACGCCGCCGTCATAAGCTCTCATACCGCCGGTCAGCATGCCGCCTTTGCTGGTCGTATCCGGTGCTTTAAGCAGCTGGCTGTATTGTCTGCCTGACCAAGGCTTGGCGGAATCGTTTTTGACTTTTTGTTCCAGCGTGATGTCATAACTGCCGCGTTTAAAGGTAAACAGTTTGGTAATAGTCAGGCCGTTATTATCAGTCCATGTTAAGGGCACTGTTAAACTGTCTTGTCCTGGTTGCAGATCATAATTGGTCTGCTCGTTTTTAAATACGGTGTGATGACTCGGCGCAGTCGCAAAACCGCTGTCGGCAATTAAACCGCTTTGTGCGACAAATAATTTTTCCTGACTGCTATCAAACAAGCGTACCGGAGCGGTATTTTTTTCCGCAACGGATAAACCGATTATTGCACGTAATTTATCTACGACGGTGTTGGATTTTTCTACCGGGTAGGTTAGTAAATCCAGATTCTGGATTGTGCCGCCTTTCAGATCAATTTGAAGCGCCAGCACATCGGTTTTAACGGTAATAATGTTGGCGGATGACATTGTTGCCAATGGCACGGCTGCGGTATTGGGTTCTGCCGTTTCTGTTTGGGCTGATGCGCCGGAAGCGACAGGTAAATCTTCTTTGGTATTGGTTGCTACGGGCTCTGTAATTGCAGCAACTTCAGGTTTCGGGCCATAATCCAGTTGCCAGGCTTGTTGCAGCATAAAAACAAGCATCGCAAAAGTAACGATCAGTATAAATCTTATATTATCCATTCTTATTACCAAATTTTTCTGGAACGGGATCAATGCCACCTTCATGGAACGGATGGCATTTTAATAATCTTTTGAGGGAGAGATAAGAGCCGATAATGGCCCCGTGGAGCTGAAGCGCTTCCAGAGAATAACTTGAACAACTTGGATAGAAGCGACATCTATCGCCTAGCAGAGGGCTAATAAAGTATTTATAAAACTTTATAATTGCTATGAGTATGAATCGCATCGGGATACCAGCTTAAGCCAATGCCTTTCCAATGATTTTCTTAACAAATCCAGCGGAGCATCTACGGCTTCTCTACGAGCCAAAACAACAATATCAATATTCCCCAAATCGTGTTGTTTTATTCTAAAGTTTTCCCGGACAGTTCGCTTAATCACATTCCTGTGTACTGCCTTTCTTATATTTTTTTTAGCAATTGCCAAGCCTAGCCGGGGATGATCGAAATCATTCTTTATGGCTAATAGGGTAAAATATTGGTCACTTGATTTTACAGGCTTAGCAAAAACCTTTTTATATTCAGCCGGTTTTTTTAACCGTAACTGCGGGGAGAAACCAAAAACTTCTTCAGCCACCAACCGTCAACTAAACGGTTAACTGGGCGCGACCTTTTGCTCTGCGAGCATTCAGAACTTTACGGCCACCTACTGTTGCCATTCTTGCACGAAAACCGTGGGTTCTTGCGCGTTTGATTTTACTTGGTTGATATGTTCTTTTCATTGTACTTAAGGCCTGATCGGATGAGTGTTAACAAAAACAGATAAAAAAGACAGCGGATGATAAAATAAACCACTTGACCTGTCAATTCTGTAGCGCAATGTTTTATTGCTGTATAGTGATAAGAAGCGAAATTACACTATTAATTATAATCAACTTTTTACTATTTCAATGAGCTCAATTTGGAACAACTGCCTCTCTAAACTTGAAAATGAAATTTCAGGTTCTGACTTCAGTACATGGATAAGGCCTCTTCAGGCCATAGAAAGCGACGAACAAATAAAATTATTGGCTCCTAACCGCTTTGTACTGGACTGGGTTAAAGAGCACCATTTTGCAAAAATTGAAGAAACTATTTATGAGTTTTCCAACGGTACATTAAATTTGAGCCTGGAAATCGGTTCCAGAAATTCGTCCGTTGCAACGGCAGCTAAAGTAGCCAAGCCTGCCGGAAGCCAAAAAAGCAGCCCCAACTTCCTCAATAAGGCGTTTACGTTCGATAATTTTGTCGAAGGTAAATCCAATCAGTTGGCAAGGGCCGCTTCAATGCAGGTTTCCGAGAACATCGGCAAAGCTTATAACCCATTACTTATTTACGGCAGTTCAGGTTTGGGTAAAACCCATATGATGCATGCAATAGGCAATGCGGTTTTACAAAAAAATCCTTCAGCGACCGTCGTTTACCTGCACTCTGAAAAATTCGTCCAGGATATGGTTAAAGCATTGCAGCAGAACTCCATTAACGCTTTTAAAGAATTTTATCGTGGTGTTGATGTGCTTTTAATCGACGATATTCAATTTTTTGCCGGAAAGGAACGTTCTCAGGAAGAGTTTTTTCATACTTTCAATACGCTGCTGGAAAAGAAACACCAAGTCATTTTGACCTGTGATAAATATCCTAAGGAAATTATAGGTCTTGAAGATCGCTTGAAATCACGGTTTGGCTGGGGACTTCCTGTGTTAATCGAGCCGCCTGATATGGAAACCAGGGCCGCTATTTTAATGAAAAAAGCGGCTTTGGTTAATATTGAGCTGGCTCAGGATGTGGCTTTCTTTATTGCCAAAAGAATTCCGTCCAACGTTCGTGATCTGGAAGGCGCTTTAAGGCGAGTCATTGCCAACGCACAGTTTACCGGCCGTGAAATTACCATCGACTTCACCAAGGAAGCGCTGCATGATTTAATTTCCTTGCAGGATAAACTCGTTAATATCGACAATATCCAGAAAACGGTTGCCGAATATTTTAAAATTCGCGTTGCCGATTTGTCATCAAAAAACAGAAAGCAATCCATTACCAGACCACGACAAATGGCTATGTGCCTGGCCAGGGAACTGACATCGCACAGTTTTCCTGAAATCGGCGATGCATTTGGCGGTCGTGATCACACCACGGTAATGAATGCCTGCAAACGGATTGCCGAGTTAAAAGAAGCCGACAACAAGATTGCCGAAGATTACTCCAACCTGTTGAGAACCCTGTCACATTGATCGGGAGCAACCTGTGGATAAAATGTACTTTTACTAACATCGTTTAGTTAACTACAATCCGTACACGTTAAACCAGCACCCTTAAACACATTATTCATAACAACCCAGCTAATTGATTATTAAGGATAAAAAGCTGTTTTCAACAGCTTCCTTTTAAGCTAATAGTAATAATAGAAAAATACTCTTTTATGAAATTTATTATTAATAGAGAAGAAATCCTGGTCCCTTTGCAGCAAATAGTCAGCGTGATAGAGAAAAGGCAAACAATGCCTATTCTTTCCAATGTCTTGATGGTTATCGAGGAAAATCAGCTTATTTTGACCGGTACTGATCTGGAAATTCAGATCATCGCTAAAATCAATATCGCAACAGCTACGCCGGGTTCGATTACGGTACCGGCCAGAAAATTTTTGGACATTTGCAGACTTTTGCCGAATGGCGCTGAAATAAAGTTTGAGTTGCAGGACGATAAAGTAAAAATCGCCTCCAGTCGCAGCCGTTTTTCCTTGAGTTGTTTGCCAGCAGATAATTATCCTGAATTTGCTGAATCCGAATTGGAGAATCACTTATTCATCAATGCCGGAAAATTTAAAAAAGCGCTCGATAAAACGGTATTCTGCATGGCTAATCAGGATGTTCGTTATTACTTGAACGGCTTATTACTTAATGTCTCCAACAGTAAGTTGAAACTGGTTGCATCGGATGGGCATCGTTTATCCATTTATGAGGATAACCTCGATCAGGCTACCGGTTTTGAAGCTCGAATTATTCTTCCCAGAAAAGGTGTTCTCGAACTGAATCGATTGCTCGACGATCCGGAAGCTGAATTGAAAGTGGAGTTTTCCAGCAACAATATTAGAATTTTTATCAAGAACCTGATTTTCTCGGCGAAACTGGTGGATTCTAAATATCCTGATTTCGGCAAAGTTTTCCAGCAAGAGTTTTTTAACCAAATCCATATTCAAAAGCAGATACTAAAAGAAGCGTTGACCCGCGTCGCTATCTTGTCGAATGAAAAATTCAAAGGCGTGACCTTTGACATTAAACCCGATAGCCTGAAAATCAGCACTCATAATCCGGAGCATGATGAAGCCGAGGAGGAACTGTTTATTGAATACACCGGGGAACCGTTAACTATTGCTTTTAATGCCCAGTATTTATTGGATGCTGTTTCAAATCTGGATTCCGAGCTTGCAGTTTTGACTATTGCCAGCAATGCCAGCAGTTGTTTTATAGATGAACCTGGTGATTGCGGGTATAAATTTATCGTTATGCCCATGAGACTGTAATATTGCAGTTATGAGTTTGTTGAAACTGGATATTTACGGGGTTAGAAATATTCAAAAAGAATCCATCATCCCTTCTCCGGCAATTAATCTGATTGTTGGAGAAAATGCCAGTGGAAAAAGTACACTCATTGAAGCCATTTTTATTTTGGGACGAGCCAAATCTTTTCGTTGTTCAGCTATCAAGTCCGTTATCAATTTTACGCAAAATCATCTGGTTGTTTCAGCACAAACGGTGCAGGAAAATGGCAGTCACCTGCATTTGGGCATACAGCTGGATGGTAAAAATATTGAAATTCGCATTAATCAACAATCAAAACAAAAACGCTCGGATTTAGCCTATGCGTTGCCGTTGCAACTGATTCATCCTAAAAGTTACGAATTACTCGATGCCGGCTCGCAAATCAGGAGAGAGTTTTTAGATTGGGGAGTTTTTAATAATGATCAAAACTTTTTGCCTGCATGGCGCAGGTTTAAAAAAGCCTTATCCCAACGCAATGCACTGTTAAAAACAAGACGGCTTGAACAAATCAATGTTTGGGATAATGAACTTGTTTATTACGGTACAATAGTCGATAGCTACCGTCAGCAATATTTAGAAAAATTTAAGCCTGTTTTTATCGAGATTATCGGCAGATTTCTCGCCCTTGATGGACTCGACCTTAGGTTGGTCTCTGGTTGGGATACGGCTAAAGAATTCAGCCGGGTTTTAATTGACGATCAGGATAAAGACTTACGCTACGGATTTACCCATAGCGGACCGCATCGAGGGGATTTTCAATTATTGGTCAATAACCGGATAGCAAAAGATTTTGTTTCACGCGGTCAATTAAAGTTATTGGTCATGAGTTTGAAATTGGCGCAGGTCCAGTTGCTTGCCAATGAACAAAGCCAGACCGGCTGCATATTGATTGATGATTTTGCGGCTGAACTCGATGTAGTTAATCGGGCTAAATTATTGCACTACTTGTCAGAGATGGCATGCCAAGTGTTTATAACGGCTACAGAAACACAAGATTTTGGCGATTTAAGCCAGATAAAAAATTACAAAATGTTCCACGTGGAACATGGCACCATAAAACCCGTGTAATGTTCCACGTGGAACATTCACAACCAATAGGAAAAAAACAATCATGAGTAACTCCGTTGATCAAGTTGTCGAAACGTCAAGCCAAACGGCCGCTATAACAACTGCCGCGCCTGAATACGACAGTACCAATATTCAAGTGTTAAAAGGGTTAGATGCCGTAAGAAAAAGACCGGGCATGTATATCGGTGATACGGATGACGGTTCCGGGTTGCATCACATGGTCTTTGAAGTCGTCGATAATTCGATTGATGAGGCCTTAGCAGGATACTGTAAAGAGGTCAGGGTGATTATTCACAGTAATGGCTCGGTCTCTGTTTCTGATGATGGCCGTGGTATTCCTGTTGATATTCATAAAGAAGAGGGCGTGTCTGCGGCGGAAGTTATTATGACGGTACTACATGCCGGCGGTAAATTTGATGATAATGCCTATAAGGTAAGCGGCGGTCTGCACGGCGTAGGTGTATCGGTTGTTAATGCCTTATCCGAAGAGTTGAATCTTGAAGTACGAAAGAACGGCCAGCTTTACAAACAGCAGTACCGTATGGGCAATCCGGTCGCACCGTTGGCTGCAGTGGGACCTGCAGAAGGCTCCGGCACCTTGATAAATTTCAAGCCCAGCACGGAAACATTTACCGATGTCGAGTTTCACTACGACATCCTGGCAAAAAGGCTCAGAGAATTATCCTTCCTGAATTCCGGCGTACGTATCAGCCTGGAAGATGAGCGGTCTGATCGACAAGACGTATTCGAGTTTGAAGGCGGCATAGGCGCTTTTGTTGTGCATCTTAATAAAAACAAAACACCACTATTCCCGGAGGTATTTCACTTTGTAGCGGAAAAAGAAGGTGTTGTTGTCGAAATAGCTATGCAGTGGAATGATTCTTATCAGGAGAATGTGTTTTGCTACACCAACAATATTCCCCAGCGTGATGGCGGCAGCCATTTGGCCGGCTTCAGGGGCGCTTTGACCCGGACCATCAATCAATACATTGAATCCAGCGGTTTGGCTAAAAAAGAAAAAGTACAGACGACCGGCGATGATGCACGCGAAGGTTTGACGGCGGTTCTTTCGGTTAAAGTGCCTGATCCTAAATTTTCATCTCAAACCAAAGACAAGCTGGTTTCTTCGGAAATTAAACCGATAGTCGAATCGACGATGAATGAGAAGCTACAGGAGTTTTTACTCGAAAAGCCGCAAATAGCCAAAGCCATCGTCGGCAAGATTGTCGAGGCCGCCCGTGCCAGAGAAGCAGCCCGTAAAGCGCGTGATTTGACGCGTCGTAAAACCACGCTGGATATTGCCGGATTGCCGGGCAAGCTGGCGGATTGTCAGGAAAAGGATCCCGCGTTATCCGAACTGTTCCTGGTGGAAGGGGATTCTGCGGGCGGATCGGCAAAGCAGGGCAGGGATCGTCGTACTCAAGCCATCTTGCCGTTAAAGGGGAAAATTCTTAACGTGGAGAAAGCCCGATTCGACAAAATGATTTCCTCGGAAGAAGTTGGAACGTTAATTACCGCGTTAGGCTGCGGCATAGGCAAGGACGAATATAATCTGGCTAAGTTGCGTTACCACCGCATTATCATCATGACCGATGCGGATGTCGATGGATCGCATATCAGAACCTTGTTGCTGACGTTCTTTTATCGTCAATTACCCGAGATCGTTGAAAAAGGCTATATCTACATCGCCCAGCCGCCGCTGTACAAAGTTAAAAAAGGCAAACAAGAGCATTACGTTAAAGACGATGCCCAGTTGAATGAATACCTGATTCAGCTCGCCTTGGATAAAGCCCAGCTGTTTACCGATGTATCGGCGCCGCCAATTCAAGGGCAGGGCCTGGAAAAGCTGGCTAAACTGTTTACCGAAGTAGACAGTATCAACAATCGTTTATCCAGACGTTACGATGAAATTTTTCTGGAGCAGTTTGCCTATATGGATGTGATCAGCGATGAGCTCAAGCAGGATCAACAAAAGCTTGCCGCCTGGTTTGTCGATATGGAGCAACGGTTGACTGACTGTGACAGTAAGGCGATATACACCGTTGAACTGGACTACAAAACAAGCAATGATTTTTCTGTCGTAGTTAATAAGCGACTGCATGCAATAACCAAAACCTTTGTATTGCCGTCGACCTTTTTCAATGGCAAGGATTATCACAAAATCGCGCAATATGCAGAAGATACTGCGGGCATGTTTAATGAAGGCTCATTCATGCAAATGGGCGAAAGGCAGCAGCCGGTCAGTAACTTTAAACAGGCTTTTGAGTGGATGATGAAGGAAATCAAAAAAGGCCAGCATATCCAACGCTACAAAGGTTTGGGGGAAATGAACCCCGAACAGCTATGGGAAACTACGCTGGACTCAAATAACCGCCGCTTGCTGCAAGTCAGAATCGAGGATGTGATTGCCGCCGATGAGATTTTCACCACGCTGATGGGTGATGTGGTAGAGCCGCGACGGGATTTTATCGTCAAAAATGCCTTGGATGTAACTAATCTGGATGTTTAATTATGTTGTCGGATGACACAATAAGTGAAAAGTGTGCCAAATAAGTGAAAAAGTAGTGACACAGATAGTGAAAAAATTCGTACCTGAGTTCAGTTAGGTTATAGATAGGGGAGCAGCCATAACCTTATACACAAGTATGTAACTTGTTGAATTAAAATAAGTTCGTAAAAATACAATTTCATTTTAAATCAATGGGTTATAAGGTTATATGTAAGGAGAAGGGGAGTAGCGTAGCGATCAAAGCTGTTTTCGTTGGAATCTACATGTTGATGCAATTTGTGTTGAGCTAGCTTTTCTGCAAGCAGGTATCCTACCTGAAGGAGCGGTTATTGTCGGTGGGTTGACAGGTGATTTGGCCAAATAGCAGACATTCTAAATTGAAATGATCAGCTTTAAGCGACATGATGAAGCTGGGTAGTCTATGTAGTAATATCAATTGGTAAATTATCTCGCAATGTCTAATCGCCCATCTGCCAGCGGAGAACGTGCTGCCATAATCGGATACTCAGCTCAGTACTGCATCGCAGCCGAAGTTATCTATTCAGCACTAGCAGCGGGCGAATTAGAGTGGATAGCCTTAGCCGATCCGGATGCTGGTAGAGTGGATGATATCCAGGTGGCCACCTTAGGACGGTTAGATGCCTATCAGGTTAAATGGGGTGAACAAATTGGCAGACTCTCGTTTAATGATTTAACCAGTGGCAACGGAGACCCAGACCTGAGCCAGAGCTATGGGTTGATCGGGCAGCTCGCGGGGGGGTGGCATAAGCTCAAACGCGCTCATCTTGGTCGTCGAGTGGTTGTTCACCTAGTAACTCGCGACATAGCGACCGATTCCTCAAGCGCCATAATTCCTCACGATGACAACACAGTTTCCAAGGCTAACCTTCAGGGATTCCTGACAGATTGCTGGGTAGATCGCAACTGGTCTATACAAGGGCTTGGTGGTTGCCCTATTGGGTGGAGCCCTGCGCTTATCGAACTGAAAAGTGCCTCCGGTATAGACGAGGCTACTTTCACGTCTTTCATTCGAGACTGTGAATTAGATGTTGGTTATACCGTACCAAGCGCATCATCCACACGCGATGGATTGCGGCGAGAAGAAGCCGTCGAAGCGCTTGCCGCTTTCCTCTTTCGAACGATTGGGGCTGATAAGCGAATCATCAAACTCGAACGGGACGAATTGTTGGCTCGCTTGGGTTGGGCGAAGCGGTTTGCTCCCTATTTTGTTCATGAGTTCCACGTAGACCAGCTTTACCAGCCTATTTTCGCCACGATAACAGAATTGGAAAAAGCACTGTCCGAGTACAAGAAAGGTTATTTGACTTTACTTGGCACTCCAGGCTCTGGAAAATCCACAACCTTAACCCAAACCTTGCGCTATCGAAGTGGCTGCAGGGTTGTGCGCTATTACGCCTATGTTCCTGATAGCCCCAGTCAGGCGCGTGGCGAAGCCTCGAGCTTCTTGCACGACTTGGTACTGGCTCTGCAATCGCGTGGATTTCGTGGTGGTAATAGTCAGGCAAAGACAACCGAGGAGCTACTTGAAAACCTTAGTCGCCAGTTTGCTGAGCTGCATGAATCATGGCGAAGCGAAGGGATCCTTACGCTGATTCTGGTTGACGGACTCGATCATATCGAACGTGAGCAAAAACCGGCGCGTAGCCTGCTTGAAGTTCTCCCTCATCCCGACACTTTGCCGGAAGGAGTGCTGTTCATTCTGGGCAGCCAAACCTTGGAACTAAGAGACTTGCCTATAGCAATCAAGGCCCACTTGACAGATTCAAGCCGAATGCTAAATATGCGTCCTCTCGCACGTTCACAGATTTTCGACATGATTGATGTGGCGGGGTTATCGGCCCCACTTACATCAGAACAAAAGGAACAAGTCCATCGATTATCCGACGGACACCCGTTGGCGACCAGTTATCTGATAGGAATGTTGACGAGTGCATCGGATTCGTCAACGGTAGATGCGATTCTTAATAACGCCAATCCCTATCAGGGTCATATAGATCGGTACTACGAAATCTATTGGCAAGGCATACAACAAAATGACTCGCTGCAAGACCTCCTGGCATTACTTGCCCGTCTTCGCGTATCTTTTGATCCGCGTGAATTGGTAGGCTGGGTCGGAGAGGCAACTGTGCGAAACCTAGTGCGTGAGGCTAATTTCTATTTCCATAGGGACACGCCCCACCACTGGCGCTTCTTCCACAATAGTTTTCGCCAATTTATTCTGGATCGAACTTCGCGGAATATCTTGAACGAACGCGATGAAGCCAGACACCGACAATTTCACCATAAACTCGCTGACCTGACTTCTCAATCGCCGATTGACAGCCCTCAAAGTTGGGAGTCCCTTTATCACCTTGCCTGTGCGGAAGAATGGGAACACGTTTTGAAGCTTGCAACTCAGGATTATTTTCGCCGCCAATTTTATGCACTCCGTCCGCTGGCAGACATCAAAGAAGACATTGCCCTTGCTCTGCGTGCAGCACGTGCAAAGGGTGATGGTGTCGCGGTATTTCGCTATTTACTAATTGAGCATGAGTTGGGAGAGCGACAACAGGTGCTCGATCAGATGAATATACCGAAGCTGCTTCTTACACTCTACGGCACTGAAGCGGAACTAAGTAATGTGATGGACGGTAGGAACCTAAGGGTTGATCAAAGTGTCGGCCTTGTTTCGTGTCTTAGCCTTGTTTCCATCGGTGAAATTGCAGCCGCAAGATTGATATTCGAAGCAGCAGAACCTTTGGAGTTATTAAGCGGTGCACGAAAGATAAAACAGTACGGCGATGACCGGGCGTTGTTGAAACACTGGGTGCGGTGTGCGCATCACTTTCGTTCATTCCCAGAATTGGAGACTGCAATAGCCGCTTTGAGGGTGGAGGCATCTAGCCATGATCCAGATGAGAATGTTGATGTTGCCGAAACCAACATCCGCTCCTATCTGCGCCAAGTTCTCGTAGATGCGATTTCAAAGCTCTACGATCCTGCCAAATGGGCTGGATTGCAAATGCTGGATATAGACCCCGAGGAGCAAGAAGAGCTTTGTTTGCAATTGGATTTCAATATCTGCAGCCAGCATTCATCCACCTCTGAAGCACAGGCGGCATTGGATCGCATTCTGAATTGGGCGGCTGGAGAGACATTGGATGATATGGATCGAGTGTTGATCGCAGATTATCTGCTGACGATTCGGAAAGATGCCAAAGATGCATACCACTGGATTGAGGATATGGCTCAACCGCCGACCTACAATTGGTCATCCTTGAATGGACAATGGGAACGATTGGCCCCCTTTGCATTACGAATTCGCCTGAACCGTCTCCTTGCAACACTTGGTCGTCAAGTCAATCCAGTAGAGGCTGTGCCGGATTCAGAAGATCCCGGCAACCAAGGCAACGTATTGTTTGAGAGGCAATTGGTCACGATTGCCTCAACTTGGGGGCTAGCGGAAAATGGTGAAACCTTACTTCCTGCTGAAATTATTCGCAGACTCCACCCAGCGATAAGGCTCTTCAATCGTAGCTATAAGGATACGAAGGTTTGGTCAGCTTGGTATCAGCTCGAAAGTGCGGCAACTGACTATTTTGACTTAATAGTCCGAGCAGTCGCTGCTCACGGGAAAATAGCCATTCAAGCCCTTAGCAGCGAGTTTGAACAGCAATGGACAAAAGAAAATACGGCCAAGTATTGGTCAACCAAAAAGCGGCTTGGAGTTGCCTTGGCGCTGTATCGTAATGGTGACGACCAAGCCACATTTATTCGCCGCCTGGAAGGTCTAGAGCAGGAAATCGGCGTCTGGCATGAGGTTCACGAGCGGGCCGAGGAATATGGACAGCTTGCCTTGGCTTGGACTGAAATAGGAAATGTAGAGCGAGGTCGCGCACTCGTGCCGTTACTTCTGCAAGGTGCATTTGGAATTTTTCACCACAAAGATCGCCAATTACAGCAGTGGGTTGACTTGCTCGCTAAAGTCGCCACAACCCACCCCGATTTGGTGCATGAAGACATTGGTTGTTTCGCCACCGCCCTCGTAGTCTTGGAGCAAGCAGGTCGTGGCCGAGGTACGCAGGATGCAGCAACCGAATTGTTGGCTTTAGCTACAAGCGTTAATCCGGGATATGCAAAGACGCTCTTTAGTTGGTTATTAGCGCGTGGTGGCGTGCATTTCAGCAGTGCGATAAGTGGGCTTTTGTTAGGTGCGCTACGCGATAAGAACCCGCCTTTAGATGCAATATTTGTGGTTGCACGGCATGTGTTGATTCCTTTTGATCCCTATATCTACGAACCATTGGCAAAGCAGCTAGCCGTTCGCTCTGCGCAGTGTGCAGAGCCTATGTCCGCCGAACGTCTGATGGCCGAATTGACACAGGCGATTCAGGTTAAGGCTTATCCAGGAGAACGGCCCAGGTTATGGCGGGCAATGATCGCCGGTTTGCGGGAGGCCGGACGAGATAGCCGTAATTTTGAGCAGCTTCTTTCCGCAAACCCTGGCAAGCAAGACAACGCTAGCCCCAGTTTGCTCCTAAGGAAGCGCTGATTAAATCCCCCAGTATGGGATAATATTGCCATTACTCAAAACAACGCCAATGCCCCTATGTCATATCAAACCAGTTTTGCTGACCTCGACTATAACCACAAAAAACGCCTGACCCGAAGAGAAGTGTTTCTGGGCGAAATGGATCAAACAGTTCCTTGGACAAAACTGATTGCCTTGATTGAACCTGCCTACCCGACATCAGGGCGACGCGGTCGCCAACCGATGCCGCTGGCCAGTATGCTGCGAATTCACTGCATGCAGAACTGGTTTAGTTTTTCCGACCGGCAGATGGAAGATGCCCTCTATGAAATTGAGAGTATCCGCCGCTTTGCCGGTTTTGGTAGCGTCACAGACGCGTTGCCGGATGAAACCACGATTCTGAACTTCCGTCATTTGTTGGAGAAGAATCAATTGACTGAAAAATTGTTAGAGACCATTAATGGCTATCTGAAAGAACAAGGACTTTTAGTCTCTCAAGGCACGATGGTCGATGCCACGATTATTCACGCGCCCAGTTCCACCAAAAACAAGGATAAATCGCGAGACCCGGACATGCATCAAACCCGAAAAGGCCAGCAATGGTATTTTGGTATGAAAATCCATATCGGCACCGATGTGAATTCTGGAGCTGTTCACACAGTGACGACAACAGCCGCCAATGTAGCCGACATTACTGAATTGCCCAAACTGTTGCGAGAAGGTGATCGGGTTATTTTTGCGGATGCGGGTTATACCAGCGATGAATACCGGCGTGGAGCCCGGCATTTGGGCATCCGTTGGTGCGTCAATGACAAACGCAAACCCGGCAAAAATCTCTCGGCCAGCCAGAAAAAGCGCAACCGAAAACAGTCCTCGGTTCGAGCACGGGTGGAGCATGTTTTCCGGGTGATCAAACAACAATTTGGCTTTCAAAAGACTCGCTATCGTGGTCTGGAGAAAAATGCATCACAGGTCAACTTGCTGGTGGGGCTGGCAAATCTTTACATGCTCAGGCGGCAGCTGATCGCTGCCTGAGGGCAAAATGCATCTGTCGTTTCCCGAAAACGACAGATTAACAAGAAAAATCGGGAAAAACGGTTAATAATGCCATTTATTGGGTGTTGCCAAGTGGCTATTTTTCAAAAAAATCAGCTTGTCTGGCAATTGTGGCTGGAATACGATTTGTTCAGCGCTTCCCTAAAGGATGGTTCGAAACTAACGGAAGAAGATGTCATAGTATTGGTCAACTCCTTTGATCAGTTGGCTGCTTTGCTTGGCTCTGTAGAGAAGACAGAATACTTTCCTTGGCAGAGTGTGATAAAACCTTTGATTGGGCGATTTTCCGCTCAGCAGATACATAGCCTTCCTTCTTTAATAGAACCCCATGGGCTGGATGCTATAGTGCGCAACATGTGCGCGTCCCGCCTCCATGAGCTTGGCAACACGGATGATTCGTTGATCATGTTGGAGTCTATTCTGGCCGAAACCACCGCATCGGGTTGGGACAGTAATTGGGATGGGGGCAGCCGTCAGCATGCAGTCGGTGCATTAATCGCCATTGCCCCTGATAAGTGGCGTCTGCGTGCGCTGGAAATGCTCATTGACGATTACCTTTCTGAGTTCCGTTATCCGATCAATCTAATCTACAACCTCGAAGAGTTGGCCGATATTCTGTTCAAGAATGTGCCATGGGAACAGTTGTGGCCGGAGATTCGAGAGCACATCTATCAACTCTCGGATTTTTCTCTGGCTGAGGAGCAGGCCCCAGCTTCGCACGAATCTGAATTGACTGCCGAAGAAGCCTTATTAGACGCCGTGGTGTGGGCGGCTAATCTGCCAATCGACGAAATGCGCGATCAAGTACACTGCGCATTTTGTGATTTCATAATTCGCGGTGTGGCTCCTGTCGCCACCAAAGCAGCCATTTCGGCACTATTGTCAGGAGAGCAGCCGAAAGTAATCCAGGGACTTGCGCTCTTAGATACGACTTGGCAACTGGGTTCACCGCTCGCGAAGGACTATTCCGATCAGGTACTTTCTTTTCTGACCTCACCCGACTTCATATTGCGGCGTATAGCAACGGAGCTTGCGGACGAAATAGGACTGAGCTTCGAGGTAGACCTGAATACTACAAAACCTTTACCCATGATCTACAACCTGCATCTGCCGCCTTTGGGGAGCGCAGAATCAGCCATACCATTTAGCGCTTTGCGAGCTAGCGAGTCATACCCTGACTCCAATGATGCATTGGAAATGACTCGGCCATTCGATACAGAATTAAAGTTACTGAGTAGAGCATCTGAAGTCCCACTGGAGAATCTGTTGCAGAGAACGGCAGCCCTAATGCGACAGCTAGTACCCGAGGAGCAGTGGAACCGAGCAGCAGCGGAAAAATTGCAGAAATTTCTGAATAGCATTGAGTTGCAATTGAGGTACAACCGACAAAGGCCACAAGTGGCATCGCGGGCTATTTACCAAGTTGTTGCAGAACTTGCGGATGCTGATCGGATAGATTTTGATGCACAGATGTTTGCCTACAGCCGACTTTACCGTTATGACTGGCGGCTTGCTGGGAAATCACCAGTAGTCCGCCCCAATGCGGTTGTCCCCTTGAAAAATTTTGAGATGTTTTCAAAAAAAGAAGAATGGATAGCGGAGCATGCGGTTGCATTAGAGAATCTTACTACCAGCCTGGATACTGGGTATTTGGTGGTAGGCGAATTATCACGATTCAAGGCATGGGATTGGTCCGTGCCTACTGAGCAACGCTTCTCGATGACATGCCATCCTGATTGGTCATACCCAGACCAATTAAGCAGTGCGTACGATTTCTTTCCGCACCAATCATTTTGGACTGCGAAGGATTATCCCAATCTTTCAAGTTCTGACCAGCTGCCGACATTAATCGTCTATGGCAATCCGCTTCAGGTAGCTATTGGGAGTACAGAATGGCTTGCGTTCAACCCTGCCGTTGCGATGCGCCTTGGTTGGGCACTTTCTGATGAGGGCTTATTCCGCTGGGTTGATAGGGAGGGAAAAACTATGGTGGAAAGTATCTGGTGGCAGGACGGACCTATGGGGCGTCAGCCCCCACGCATCAACGAGGTAACTGGAGAGGGTTGGCTGGTGGTAGCTTCGCCGGAAGCTCAAATATCGATCCTTCATCATTTCTCGCCGATTAATATCATGCGTGCAATTAAGCGCAGTTTTAATGAAGAGTCGCAAAACTTCGATGACTATTCCATTGACACGAGAATTTGGTCCCATTGATGCGGGACTATGACTAATCAAATGCCAAGCATTTCACCCAACGTCCGTTTTGGGTTCAAGTTGTCAGTAAACCCAAAGTGATCCAATTGTTATAAAGAAATCAGCTATCCACAGTTCAATATTAGCAATTAATCATTGAGATTGAATTCCCTTGGAAACATCTAATTTTCTCGCCTGACGAACAAAAGCAGTGGAACCAAGTTGCTGAAGCGTTTCAATGCAAACTTGTGGTCGATCCTGATAAGTAAAAAACCATGCCAGGTGATCCAAGGGCTTATTTCAAAAATTAATCTGGCTCCTCTTTTGTATTCAGCATTCTCCACTGGTACTGGGCATAATTTCCTCAAAAATTCGATCCATATAAATTCGACGAATCGAATTTATATGTTTTGCTGGTCAAAATGTATGATATTGATTTTTATAAAATTTTACTTGATTACTCGCTGATTTTTTACTATTCTGAAAATCAAATAACTGACTCAGGTTAAAAAAACAAATGAGCCCTTTTTCCCAATGCTTGGTTACGCTCCGAACACGTTATGGCATCCGTCAGGGTGAGCTTGCGGATATGGTTGGATATGAACAAAGCTATATTTCCGCGCTTGAAGTTGGCTTAAAGGGGCCTCCAACATTAGAGTTTGTAGAGCGCCTGAGTGAGGCGCTATCACTTTCATCCGAAGAAAGGCAGTATTTACATGAGGCGCTTTTGGCTTCCCAACGCAAATTTACAATTGAATTGGATGCCCGAGAAGACGTTTATTGGATGTTTAGGGATCTGAGAGAACAACTACCAGAATTGTCGGAAGTTCAAGTTCGCGTGATCCGCGATATTCTTCGCCTGCAAGATCCACAGCAACGGCTGATACTGAAACCAATACGTTGCGCCAAGCGGCGTAAAACTGAGGAGGTTGTAATGTAAAACGGGACAAACCTAACGGCTTGCCCCGCTGTTGGGAAGCATCGTAACGATACCTCCAGATTGGCGTCTTCAGTATCGCTATTGTCTCCTTCAGCGTCAAGCCTTTTCCTTATCTTAGCCGGTTAACTACATGTTCTTTATGACCGTGTAAGGGAATCTTTTTTCCTGAAAACCGGTATTCCATATACAGCAACTGGAGAAGAAGGGCGGAGCTTGTCTTGCTCTGATCTCCAGAAGGAGCAGTTATGTCAAAAAATTTGTGGAAGGGAACTTGGCATGGATGTTGTCCTGCGGGCGACGTGCATCAAAGATCTCGAGAAGTTATTAGTCCATCAGGTGGCATCGTTCGCGGCAAATTTCCTAGCCGCAAGAACGGAAGAATGGTCCACCACGAAGGGCAGCTCGAACTCGAAGCTATTTACCTTTTCGAGACCTCCCCTCGTATTGTTCGCTATCGCGAACAACCTATAACCATCAACTACCCTGACGGTGCAAGACTGCGGCGTTACACGCCGGATTTCGAGTTGGTGTTGACCACCGGCGAAATCGTATTAATCGAGGTCAAGCCGATTCGTAGCCTCCAACATGACGAAGTACGGCATAAACTCGATTGTGTAGCTGAGTATTTGCGCCGCTCGGAAACCGCTTTCGTCGTTTTGACCGATCAAGTTATTCGACAAGAACCGCGCTTATCCAATCTTCGCTGGATTTATCATAGATCCTCCCGCGTTCCACCGACCTCAGAAGCAATCACGGTTGCCATCAATAAATATCGCAGCTGCCTTCCGTTATCGATTGCAGTGGCATCAACTTTGATAAATGTCGCGGGCGTTGACCCCTACAGTCTGTTGTTAGCCGGACATTTGCGCTGTTCATTGGAGCAGCCTATTTCTCTTGAAACCCTTATAGATATTGAATTGGAGGTTAACAATGGCTGGTTTTTCATTGCGCAAGAATATGGTTTTTGATTGGAATGGTACCGAATATCGAATTGATCGTATCCAACCTAATGGAGAGTTGTTGTTGGAACGGATGAGTGATGGTCATCTTTCTATTGTAAGTCGAGAGCTACTGCTTGCTGAGTATAGGGAAGGCAAAATTTCAGCGAAAACGGCAGAGTCTTCTTCAAATAAATCGTTGGTACCCACGTTTTCGCGACCGCTTAATGAATTGTCGGAGGGTATCCGAAAAGCGGTGAACCGTCGAAAACACTATCTTGATATTATCCTCGATCATGGCGTTCCGGTTTTTACACCAGCGCTGCGAGACAGGAGTCGAGTAGTCCCCAGAAGCGATAGGGCATGTGTTTTCACGAAGCGTTTTTTGCGTAGTGAAAATGCAGGCTTTCCGAAATCGCGTCGAGTCATTGCGAGAATGATGTTGGATACCCCTTGATGGGTATCCAACGAAAGAAGCAGGACGGCTGGGGCAGCCGCAGGCATTAGCGGTCGCGTAGCTTTTGCCGCTTGTTGGGCAAGGATGCCCATAAAAGCTTTCGCAAAAATAGCGACTCCCCGGACTATTTGAGGCCGTTGATTGAGCTGGCAGCTGCGAAAATTGAGGATATAAATCCACCGGGAGTGATAACAGTATATAGATGGTATCGGCGTTTTAAATTAAGTAGCGACCCACGAGCGATTATTCCACGGACTGATCTACGTGGACCCAAGAAACTACGGCAAAATGATCGTATTCTCCAACTTGTAGCAGAGGCTTTGGAGGAGGCGTTTAAAGCATCGCCGCAGGCGACGTGCCGTAACGTTTACACGCGCTTACTCGGCAAAATCGAGATTGATAATCAGCGAACACTCGGGACTGAGCCAATCAAACCGCCGTCATTGCGTACCTTGTATCGATTGATTGCACGTGCGGAGGTCTACGAAATCGTTGTTTTAAAGGAAGGCAAAGCGGCAGCCGATAGGCGCTTTAGGATTGGCAAAGTCGGTGTAAAAACATCCCGCATCCTTGAGCGGGTCGAGATTGATCATACGCCTCTTGACCTATTCCTGATTGACGAAAGAACCTGGTTGCCACTCGGTAGGCCAACGTTGACCGTCGTGATCGACCATTACAGCCGCATGTTGCTTGGTTACTATCTGAGTTTTGATAGTCCCTCTACTGCGGCAGTTATGGGTTCGCTTCGGCATGCAATTTTGCCCAAAAATCCGGCTGCAGCAGTGATGCCAAACTTAAAAACTGAGAATACCTGGCCTTGTTACGGGCGACCCGAAGTCATGGTGGTAGACAATGGTCTGGAATTTCATAGTAACGACCTGGAAAGTGTGGCTTACGACCTTGGGGTTCGAATTCAGTATTGCCCGAAACATACCCCCCGGTTCAAAGGGGTGGTCGAGCGGTATCTAAAGACTATCAACTATTTCTTTGCCCATCAGCTGCCAGGTACCAGTTTTGCCAAATTTTACCTGCGCGGCGATTATGATCCGCAGAAGTGCGCGCTCCTGACTTTTGCAGAGTTCAAACATCTCTTTGAGAAATGGGTTGTTGATGTTTATGCCCAGACCCTCCATCGAGGAATGGGTACCACTCCATGGACTCGTTGGCACGATGGCATTTCGCATTATGAGCCGGTGCTTCCTGATGATTTGCACACATTACAGCGCCGCATTGGCCTAGTGGCTGAGCGGTCTTTGCGTCGCGATGGAATTTTCTTACATGGTATCCGCTACAGCGGCGATGAGGTTGGTTCCATTCTGCGTGGTTTTGGTGAAGGCGTTAAAGTGCGGATTGTCTATGACCCCGAGGACCTTGGGGAAATCCAAGTTTGGGGTCCCAATGATGCAGAACCGGTAACGGTTAAGGCGCTCGATTATGAATTTGCTCAGGGGCTGACCGTAAAACAAAACAAATTCATTCGCGAGCAATTGCGTGAGCAAGGTGCCGCAGATGAAGACCGTGCCGCTCTTGAGCGGGCACGATATGATCTGTCACGTTCTATCGAAGAGTTAATGACCAGCCGAAAACACGTGGCCAGACGTCGCAGTGCTGCCCTACGCGGAATTAGCAGCAGTAAACCCAGCGGAACAAAAACCAAAAACGTCAAAAAACCAGATCCCAATGGTGTACCTAACCCCTCGAAATCAACAAAGTCTTCCAAAACGGAACAGGACGACGATAAGACGGTACCGGACGTAATAAAGTCCTTTCAGTTGAAGCGTAACACGGAGGAGGATTGATGAACTTCAAAGAGATTTTCGATGCGTTGCAGCGTTTCGACGAGGAATACATTCCATTTCCACCCTTTGTCGCTGCAGTCGATGCGGTCAAAGCCAACATTGCGCTCTTTCGCGAGACTGGCATAGCTCATCATCTGCTCGTGCTGGGGGAAAGTGGCACCGGAAAAAGCAGTCTCTGCCGCTGGGTCGAGCAGCAATATCCCCGATTTGCATTGCCTGATCGAGACGTATTGTCGGTTCTCATTGTGCCGGTTCCGCCTGCCGCAACCATCGCCAGTATGGCATCAGTCATGCTTGATAGGCTCGGCGATCCGTCATCGGCAACTGGAACAGCTTCGGCAAAAACCTCGCGTGTCATCACCTTGTGCCGAGCCTGCCGGGTTGAGATGATCTTGTTCGATGAAGCCCAACATATCCATGACCGAGGGCAGGCTACCACCCATTACATGGTGGGGGACTGGCTCAAATCACTGATTGACCAAACCAGTGTGCCGACAGTTTTTCTGGGATTGCCACGCCTCGAACAACTTCTACAGGTCAATGAACAATTACGCCGGCGGTTTTCCCGTCGTATTCGTCTGGCGTTGGGTCAGAGCGATAAGGACTCGATCCATAGCGAATGCCTCCAGCTTTTCAGATCGCTTGGCTCATGTCTCCCCATTCCGCTTTTGAGCGGTTGTTATGGCTGGGATGAACTGGGCATGCGCCTTTATTACGCCAGCGATGGCCGGGTAGCTTACATCAAAAAACTGTTGGCCAGCGCATTGAGGATAGCTCTTGAAACCGAAACTGGAGAGATTGGGCCGCCATTGCTGGAACAAGCGTTTACTGATGAAATTTGGTGGGAGGGAGTGGGTAAACTCAACCCCTTCAATTCAGCATTCGAGTTTCGGCGTCTGGATCGCGGCAATGAGCCGTTCGAGTGTGGTAGCTTTAATAATAACCGTAAGTGCAGGAAGGAGTCGATATGCTGATTCCTCATATCGATTTTCCGGTACGGCCATCAATTGAGAAGGGGGAAAGTCTCGCTGGCTATATCTGCCGCTTTCATGGTGCCAATGGGCATAGGGTGCCACATGCGCTGAATGAGGGGCTATCTGCGTTGTATGCTGGGACGCAGGAGAAAGCTACAACTACTTTTGACATTGTGCAGTCCTTGGTAGGTGACTCAGTCGCATTCGATCCTACTTGGTGGCTTGATGGAACAATTATCGAGAGACGTTCCGGCGGGCGTCAACGAGCTTGGCGAAAGCTAAATTACGATCCTGTGCGCTTTTGCCCCGCCTGTCTGAGTGAATATGGTTTTCATTTTGCGTTATGGGATCTGCCACTGGTGCAGGCATGCTCACTTCACAAGTGCGCTTTGCTCACTGAGTGCACGCTGTGTCAGAAAACCCTATCTTGGGCTACGATTTCTCCTGGCTGGAGTTGTCGTTGTGGCAAATCTATTGCAACAATGCCAGCGGGACCAGCAACTAAGATTGCGGTGTCTATCGCGCAATTTCTTGCTGGGTCAGGCGATGTTGAGCAGCCGGATAGTTTTCAGGAGCGTCTTGGAGAACCGACATATGGCGGTTATTGTCTGAGTGACGTGTATGCAGGCCTTGAATGGGTCGGTGAACTTCGGGATATTTTTTTGAATAGGGATACACGTTTTGGTGAACCACTTTACCGTCGGCGGCGGCTGACTCGTTGGTCATGGCCTAGCAATTGGGATGTCAAGCTGGTCGCTGATTCGCCTGAACAAGTGGTACATCGCCTATCGCGGGTACTAATAAAACAATTCAGGGCAGATAAGTTTAAGCTGTATTTTGTCCCGGAATCTGATCGCCTGAATCAGGCGATATTATTCACCAACGGGGCGGATAGTAATGTCTTCCAAAATAAAATCCGTATGGCGGTGGAGCATATTCTTACCGAATATAGTGTGAAACTGCCGATTTCATCAGTTGTGTTGTACAGTCCACGAGTTTCTAGTGAGAGGCGCATCGTATATCTGACGGAATTCATGACCTGGTGGGGTGCGCTTTCCAAGCGTATAGGCGAACTCGACCCCGACATGCAAAGCAATCAGCAAATAACTTCCTCACAATTAAAATTGTTATGTATGCAGGCTCGGGAGATGGAGATAGAGGAAGTGCTCAATCTCTTGCTTGATGCGGCACTTCAGCGAGTTGCCGTAGAGAATTTTCGAGCACTATCATATTGGTGGCGGATACCGAGAGAATTGCAGGAGCTTGGGGATCCAAACGAAGTTTTGAGCCGGATTGGTTTGCATCTCGCGGTTGTATCGACTTTCGAACTAGCCTTTGTCCATGACCTTATACGACAAGGGCGGCTAGGTGAACAATGATGATATGCGAAATAAACAGCCACTCATTGGCAGTGCGTCCTCGTCCGGTTCAGGGAGAAGCCACCATCGGTTTTCTCATGCGCGTCGCGCTTGCTAATGGTTATGAGACGCCGCGGCAGTTATGGATAGGACTTAGGACCTTTGACGCAGTATGTAAGGCTCTTTGCTTATCGGCGGAGGAAGAAAATGCGCTCTTTGGTCCGTTTCCAAGTTATTGGGGACATAATAATTTTAAGTATGGTCTAACCGCCGCTGATTTCAATCATAGTCTGATGCGGTGGTGTCCGCTCTGTCTCCGGGAGTCTGCCCATCTTCGTGGACAATGGATGCTGAAACTCTGCTGCGTATGCAGTCGGCACACAATTCACTTACTTGATCGATGTCCGGTCTGTGGAAGTACACAGCGGTTAGAGCGAGCTAACTTTGATCGGTGCATTTGCGGGGCATGGTTTGCAAACGCACAATATGTTGAGACGAACGTCGAATCAGTAGTACGCATCACCCAGACTCTTGAGGCATCGATTTTCGATAAGGTGGCGTTGCCAAGCCTACCCTCATTGTCGGTGCAGGATTGGCTGAGATTGATAAGCTATCTCGGTCAGTTTTCTGAAACACTCCAACCTGCCAAGCCTGGTAAGAATGCAAATATGCATCAACTTGAAACCGCTATGTCTTTGATGTTAAACGTTGGGAGACTACTTGATAATTGGCCGGAGAATTTTCACGCTATTTTGGAGGCTATTCATCGAAAAGAAGCGGCTAAGCTAAGTATCCGGCGGACATTCGGATCAATGTATCGTGTTCTTTATGTTGATCTTGCGGGAGGGTGTTTTCAGTTTCTGAGGGACGAGTTCGAGCGTTATTTACACGAGCGTTGGTCAGGTGTGGTTGGTAAACGTCATCGGGCATTCAAGCCTGAGACGGTTACAAACCATCCAAGAATCACCTTAAAACAGGCTGCCCAAAAAACCGGTGTTGCCCCGGCAGTCGTGCGCCATATTATGCAATCCGAACTGATTCCATATGGCTTGGTTGATTTACCTTCTGGCCGTAAAGTGAGATCAATCCATAAAAGTAATCTAGCGCAAATTAAGGCGCTTACGAATGAGTGCATGACCATTGGTGAGGCTGCAATGCTGCTAGCATTGCCTGAACGCCGAGTAAGAGAATTAATTTCAAGCGGAATCATAACGCCTCTTATTTCCCGAGTTCACGATAAATCAGCAGCTTGGTTAATAGCGAAGCAACAAGTACAGAGGCTATTCTTCACCAGCAGCGAACCGCGCAACGTATTTTCGGCGATAACGGTCAGACGATTGTTGAAGTATTGGCATTTACGCGATGGTGAATTCATGGCTTTGGTCCAGGCATTATCGGAAAGTCGATTAGTACCGGTGGCTTTACAGTCAACACCAGTGTCATTGGGAAATGTCACGCTTGACGAGCAAGAGGCACGAAAATGGTTGGAGGAAGTCCGGTTTCAAGCTGGGTCAAGCATGTCAGTGGACGCGGCAGCAAAACGACTCTGCCTGAAACAACAGGTGGTCTATGATTTAGTTCGGCGGGGATTGCTGGTTACGATCGAAGATAAATTGCCCGGCAGGCGAGTTATGAGGACAAGTCTTGAAGACTTTCAAGCCACCTATATCTCATTGGCCGAATTTTCCCGATCTCTACAACGGGCTCCGCGATGGGTACTGCAGACATTTAATGTGTCGCCGATTTCAGGGCCATTGATTGATGGGAGTAGGCAGTATTTTTTTCGACGTTCCGATGTGCTCGCAGAAGCACTTCGGGTTGGTGACGGGATAAAACTGAAAATAATGACCCTGTAAAAAATGATTTTCAATCCCCTGCCAAGTCAAAAACATAGTTATTGTCGGGGGGGAGCCATGCCAGGAGTAGTAATTATGAGCAATAAGTATTTGCCAATATCCGATCTTAAGCAGCTCAGCAAGAGGTTTTGGTTTTGCCACTCGTAGGTCTATAATGAATCAATTGTAAGTTCACAGCTGTATGAGCGAATGAGAATGGATTCTAGCATTTAAGGCACCAACCATAAGTGATGATGAATATAAATGGATTAGACGAGGCGATTTCACTTTCACCCAAGGAATGTGGCAAAGCAGCCGTTGGCGGAATTGCGGTTCGGAATCGAAGAGTCAATACCAGGAGATGAAGTATTCGAAAGAATATGGAAACGGTTTGTGCAATGAACTTCCTGTTTTATCCTGATGTGAAGGATGAATTTAACAAAGGTATAGATAACATTATTTAAATCAATGAGCTATTGCAATTTTAAGCCAAAAACAAAGGGTGAGCATCTCTTCCAATACATCGTAAAGGATCTCATACAGCCAAAACGATATAGAGCTGTAAACAATCTTGAATTACTTCAAATAGGAGATCGAACTGAGGACTTTAGTGAATATTTTGTTGGTGTTTTTGCTGTTAATATTTTGGCAAGAGCCATGAAAAAAGCGAAAACTATAGTTCGTGATATAGAAGATGAAAAGCTTCATCAGCGGCATTTAGTGAAGTATTTTCAGTTATCTTTAGGGTTGACAGGTAGCTCATTATCAGGAGGACTGGATAGGTTTGCAATACTTGTATTGGAATCTGAAAAATCATCTAATAAAAGCATATCCAATTCTGTTAAATCTGAGATGTTTAAGAGCAAAGCATTATATTGCTATATTTGCGGGGTCTCTATTTCGAGAAGTAATCAAGACTCAAATTTAAATGCCGAGTTAGAGCATATTTGGCCACAAAGCTATGGTGGGGATAGTATTATTGAAAATTTGCTCCCTGCTTGCTTCAAGTGCAACAAAGATAAAGGAAATATGATTCTATGGCAGAACGCAAACGTACATTCCTTTGTGCTAAAGCCAAATCCATCGGAAGATGAATTTGAAAATATTCGCAGAGTGGAAAGAATTGCTAAACATCGTCGCACAATTTTTAAATATGCTTGTGAGAAAAATATTAGTTTGAAAGAAGCTGCATATGAAGTCGGTCCGATAAATATTATGAATAAAAAAAATGTCATTTTTTTAGATAGAGATGATGCAGTTGATTTTTTTAACTTTGACTTTAAGTATGGTGATTAATGAACTATCCATGTATTGTGTTTTCTCAAAGGGAAGACTCCCAGGCACCGAGATTTTGTATCTTTGAAGCGCCAGTTAAAGATGTGATTGAGTGGAGTACAATTCCTCGATTGTCACCAGATAATCAAGATGGGATTCAGCGTGCAAAAAATGACGCGAAAGTACGAGGAATTACTAAGTTCTTGAATGCAGATGAAAGAAACACTATTCCAACTGCAATAGTAATTACGCTATCCAGTAACGCGCATAGCATTAACTCTATAGAAGGCGGTGTAGAAAGTATTTGTATTAACAAAGATAAAAAGGATGAGGTTTTTGTGGTGGATGGTCAACACCGACTTTATGGCCTTTATCAGTTCAATCCAGACTCAAAAGTTCCAATTGTTGCAATTTTGGGTGCTACTAACGAAGAAAGAGCATTTCAATTTATTGTGATCAATAATAAAGTATCAAAAGTTGCTCCAGATCATATTCGTGCATTGACTTTAAAATTTACAGGACAAGAAGATGAGGCTGGACTTGAACAGCGTTTAAAACCTGCGCGTTTATCATTAAGTCCAAACTTAAGTTACGTAGGGTTTGCAAATGAATTAGAAGATAGCCCATTCAAAGGTATAGTGGCGATGCCTAATATTCCTGAAGATAAGCAGATTGTTGTTCCTGCTGCAATAGAAACCTCAATTGCGTATATACAGTCCAAGAACATTATGGAGCTTTCCAATGAAGACTTAGCCTATGATTTTTTTATTACGATTTGGACTGTAATAAAAGATTCCTGGCCTCGTGCGTTTTGTAACGAAAGAAAGTCTAAAAATCCTTTGAAATTAATGAGCAAAGTTGGTATTTTTTCGATGACTCGTTATATAACTGATGTTATTAATTTTTTATCAAGTTTTACTGAAAGTAGTATGGATCTTTCAAATTCAGAAGATGTATCTGATGCAGTTAGAAAGGTATTGAAAATGCAAGCTGAAGAATTTTGGTTGTCTGATTGGGATTTTACAATATCTGACACAAAAGTGGTAAGAGAACAAATATACGACGCATTAACTTCGATTCAACAAAATATTAGATACGATTATAATTGGAGTAATGATATATCTTTTGTAAAGCCAACATTTTCTTGAAATTACAGGGATAGTAAAGAGGAGGATAGCGATATGCATAAGTCCTCCTCATTTCTTCCTGCTAAGTAGGACAGCCCGCGATGTATGTGCCGTGTTAACGTTTGTTTGATTGTCTCTACATCGGTTGGCAAATCGTCATTCATTAGCCGAACTAGCAATAAATTTAAATAAAGTACTTCATTACCACCTGTAAAAGTTCGCCAATCAATATCTATGCCGCCATTAAAATTAAATTCCTCGATTGGTGGTATCGTAGGATTGGCAAGAGACAAGCATAGTGCATGTCGGCATAGCGTGTTGTAGTGCTCGATACCGGTTTTGCGTTTTAGGGTTATCAATTGATTTTTGGCGGCAGCAGTTAGGCGAAGTCGGTCGATCATGGTGTGGTTTCTGCAATGGTTTGGTCTGGTTTCAAGCTGGCAATGCTGCAATGCTTGGCGTCGTCGAATGTCAACACGTATTCGCGGCTCATGTGATGTTGTAGTGCATCGTAAACCGGGCCTTCGACTTCCTCGTCAGTCGAGAGCACCAACACCTGATGCGAGACTTTGGCAAAAAAGTTATGAATCAGAGCCTCACGATGTTTGCGATCTAGCCGTGCCAGCGGGGTATCGACTACCACCGGGAAGCGGCCCTTACGTTCGCGGATTAAGGCGCTCAACACCGAAATGGCTAATAATTGGCGCTCTCCGGCCGACAGCCGCTCCATTGGCAAGGTATGGCCGTTGCTGTCTTGAATCGATACTTCATATGTTGTCGGGTCGATCAAGACTTGCGAAATCAGGTTGCGTTTACGCAGCAATTGTTTGAATTCCGCTGTAATCATTTCTGCGAGCCAATGTGCTTTGGAGGCTAACAGTCGTTCGCGAAATATTGCCAAGGCTTTTTTGGCCCGTGCCGAGGCTTCCATTGCTTTCGATTCCAATGCACTTTCCTTGAGTTCGGTACGGAGGCGTTGCATGGCTCCGTTCAAACGAGATTCCAGATGAAGTTGACTGTTGCGGTTTTTTGTCAGGGTTTCGCTTAGTTCATGCAGTTCTGCTTCCGCGCTAGCGACCGCTTTAGTGCGGGTTTGCAATTCTTCGAAAATTTCCGATAGCTGTTCTTCCGCCGGTATTTGTCCAATGGATTGTTGAGCTTTTTCCAAGGCGTGCGCGGTTTTTTCCACACTCGCCAGACTTTTTTTCAGTTGATCACGAGCCTGGGTTAGTCGCGGTTCGATTTCTGTCGGATCGGCACCCGGTTGCAAGATCGGAGTGTGCCGATTGTTTGCGCTGAATTGAGCTAAGTCTTGTTGGAGTAACTCGGCGACGTTCTGACAGGTTTCGGGGGAGGCATTTGTCAACGTCTGTAAGATACGTTGGTCGCGTTTGGCAAACTCGTCGATCAGCAAGGTGGCGTGGTGAGCCTGACGATCTTGTTGCCATTGCTTGGCGTAACACTGCCAGAATGGGCCTAGCCATGCCAACGGCAGTAGCGGGTCTTCCAAGGCATTGACGAGATTAGCGCGCACTTGATTGTGCTGCTCTTCCGCCGATTTCACCTGGCTTTTGAGTTCGGCTGCTTGTTGGTAGGCGTCGAGTCCCTTGCGCTGCGCTTCTACGGTAAAATGCTCCAGTTTTAGTTGGGCTTGATCCAAAGCCAAAAGTGCGCTTGCTTGGCGTTGAGTCAGAATGGCTATCTCATCCTCGACGTGTTTAAGTTGAGCCTCAAACTCTTCCGCTTGACTACGGATTTCATCGAAACCGTCGCCTTTTTTATTGCTTCCTGCCCGGCGTTCAATGGCTTTGAGATCATTGTTCAGCGCGTCAATGCCGCCCAGACCTAGGAAGACCTCGGTGGCTCTACGCAGCAGGTCGGGCAGGCGATCCGGATTTGCCAAGGCTTCGATTTTTTCGCCGTCGAATAGGAATAGCTTCACCAGTTCTGCCGGTAAGATGCCATTAATGAATTCATCCCAGGTTTCGGTGAAGTCAAGGTCTACCATGCCCTCGCTGAGGACGCTGAATTGCTCTTGCAGGTTTGTGCCGCGCGGTACCCACTCGCGGCGAACCGTTACAGTTTGACTATTGGCACCCTGTTCGATGACAACCGTTACTTCGATGACTGCATTTCCGTCGGCATCCTTGCGTTGTAGTCCTGTTATTAATTGGTCATATTCCGAACGGCGGCCGGGATTGATGGCCTTGTAGCCATACAAGCCAATTTGTAGTGCAGTGAGCAATGTGGTCTTTCCGCTGCCGTTGAGTGCTTTGATTAGGGTGACCGGACGCGATGATTTTCCGAATAGATCGAGTGTTTGTCGTTCGCGGAACGGCCCCAAGTTCTCAATAGAGATTTGGGTGATGGTGAGTTTAGCCATACTGTTATTCTTCTAGCATAATGGCGTCTGGAATGTCGTCGCCGATTGTTTCTTCTGTGGACATTGTTTCAGTAGCCAGAGCAAACGCTAAGGCTTCCTCTTCGGTTCGGAAGGCATTGGCTGTTAAAACCTCTTCCAAGCGGTCAAGATGCTTGGAGCGTTTTTGCGATTGCATAGACTGAAATTGCACCGAAAGTAAGGAACGGGTCAGACGATAGAGTCGCTCGGCTGCTTCCGGGTCGAGCTCGTTAGCGACTTCTCTTAATAATTGCAGGTCGTTCGGGTCCAAGGGTACCGGTTCTAGCGTTTTGCCCGGATACGGTTTGTCAAAAATTTCTTGGTAGATTTTTGGAACAAAGTCTTCGATCTCGCCTTTGTCTTCTACCCAGATGCGGCGAATTTCGTCTAATTCCTCCAATGAGATTAGCTCGATTTGCCCATAGCCCGGTACTTTGGCTTCTTGAACTATTTTTTGCGTACGCAGCAGTTCTTTGAGCAATTTTGCGCGCTGCTCCTGAAGATAAGGGCCGTGGATCAATTCCTGGTTCATTAATTTGATGCGCCCGTTCATTCGCTGGAAGTCGCGCACGTCGCGGTCTTTGATCGCCAGATAGTTGTTGCGAAAATCCAAAATCGGTTGCATCCAAGTTTTTTGTTCGTCATTTTGAACCATTGCCTGCATTGATTTATCTTGGGATACCATAGTGCAGACATAACAACCGAAGCGGCTGTCACCACAGCTAGGGGTTGAGCTATCTACAACGATTGGACATTCCGCATCCGGTGTTGCACCGCGATAAATGTTGAATAGCTCTTGGTTGTTGACTCCCCAAGGGTTGGGCTCGGTAATGATGTATTCCCAGACATCATCACTGGTCCAGGTTTCCACCGGTAGATATACCCAGACTCTTGAGAGTTTTGGGTCTTTGTTACGACTTAAGCGGTCGCGAGTGCTACCGCTGTAATGATCCATCACTTTGTCGCGCGATTGGCTTTCGCCCCGGCGCTGTCCAAGCACCAGGATCGCTTCGTTATTGGCTTCGGAAAGCTCTTGAATAAACTGGGTAGAGGCGCTGATTTTGAGGCGATCCGTGCACCAGCGGAAGCGATTGCGCGGAGCAGGATAACCTCTACCAATCAAATTTACCCAGAAACGATTTTGTAGCGATGGAACCAAACGGTGTGCTTTGATTGGCAGGTTTTGCTCTCGGGATGCGATTCGGATGGATTCAAGCGAGTTTTGTACCCAAACAGCGATAACCGGGTTTTCAACCAAGGTGTCGGTGCTGATAACGTGAACATCTTTGTTACGTTGTTCTACGGGTAGTTTGGCGATTGCGTTCCAAACTAACTGCAACGAAGCCGTCGAATCTTTGCCGCCGCTATAGCCGATGATCCAAGGAATGGAGTCGGATAGATAAAGTTCCTGAATTTCTTGGACGATGACATCGGCAGGCGTAGTCATTTAGATTGCTCCGGTATAGTGTGTACAGAGAGGAATGCATTTTCTACACTCTGTTCTTCTGGGGTGAGCGGCAAACCGAGTACACGCTTGAGTTCATTGCAGGTCAGGGTAACGTTTTGGCTGGATTTGGACATACGACCACCAATCATGGCTCGTCCTTCCCAACTTGCCGAGTTTTTACGCGACCAATCGACATGGCGCAGTTTGCTTAAGATTTTTTGCAAATTCGGTTGTTCAGTTTGGTAGAGAAATTTCCCCACACGGCCCAATGCTTGCAAGACGATAGCATGAGAGTGGATAAAGTCCTGGCGCACTTCACCTGCGGTCATTTTCGATTCTCGCACGTAAGTCCATTCAGGTATTTGCTCGCCTATTAATTCCCAGAATTCTTGGCATTTTTTGGTTGCAGCCGAAAAGTCTTCGAGCTCTTTTTCTGTCAGCATTTCAGTAATCGCAAAATGCAGAGCACTTAGAGTAAAAAGTTTGCGCGAGCGCTCAGATAACGAAGACCGTTCCGTTTCAATCAGGTTACGGAATACTTTTGAGGTTATCCCCAGATGCCTAGCTACATTGGCGGCGGCACTACGGTGATCGTATAGTAAACCCAAAGAAGATGAAGGTTTGACAGCGTAGCGGTTTAAATCGGCGAACATTTGCTGGCAGCGTTCTAAACCACGGTCGAGAAAAAATACAACTGCAATGGTTTCATCGCCTAATTCCGGCGCGGATTGCAAGGCCTGTTCAATGGCTGCTCGACGATGCTGCCCATCGTTTACGATAAACTTGGCATTCATATCGACGGTGAGTTTGCCCATGCGAAAGTTGGTTACGTTGTCGCTACCAACCGAATCGAAAGCAACAGCACCGTCAATCGAAGCGGTAATTGCAGAGAACGTATAACTGGTAGGATTGGAGACGATGTAACGAGCAATATCGGGAACCCGAGCTTTATTTAGCGTACGTTGTGCACGGAGTTCTGGCATCAATTCTTCGTTATCGAATACAAACAGTTTGGTAAGCAAGCGCAACGGACACATCGATATGTAGTATTCGCGTCCGGCTTGTATCCCCCGGATGGCGGGAAAGACATAAGAAAAATTATTATTCATCATAAGCTAATATTATCATGTTTGTGTTTTCATAAACAAACGTACGTCTGCTTTGGGAGCATAACTTGGCGTTGCCCAGCAAATTGAAGGGCGTAGAGAGCCACAAATGTTATCATCAGGCTTGAGAGATAAATCTTATTAGGCTGGTAGATATAGCAAAAGATACAATAAGAGAAATCCAACACGAGTTTGGATAACAACCACCAATCTGTGCTGCTGGTGCATAGAAATTTTTCACAATTAATGGCATAGGTTCCGGATGTTTTCATTTTTTATGACAAAACAATATTCTCGCGTGACACTAAAGCTGAAAAAGAAGTTATTTTTCAATGGTCATCATTTCACTAATTATGTCATCTAACATATGTTGAGTTTTCCACAAATTGATCCCATCGCTTTAAGTCTAGGACCGGTAAAAATTCACTGGTACGGCCTTATGTACCTGATCGGTTTTGCTGCCGTATGGTTTTTAGGGCAAAAACGCGCCGAACAACCTTGGTCGCCAATCAAACCGGAAGCCATAGAAGACCTGGTGACTTACGGTGCGTTCGGCGTAATTCTGGGCGGCAGGATCGGTTATATCCTATTTTATAATTTTGAAGGATTCCTCAGTAATCCGCTTATCCTGTTTAAAATATGGCAGGGCGGCATGTCCTTTCACGGCGGCATGGTGGGCGTGTTTATCGCGATGTGGTTGTTCGCCAAAAAGCAGCAATGCAGCATGCTGCAATTGACCGATATTATCGCGCCGCTCGCGCCTATCGGTTTGGGGGCTGGGCGTATCGGTAATTTTATCAATTCCGAATTGTGGGGCAGGCCCACCGATGTGCCATGGGCCATGATTTTTCCTACCGGCGGTCCTTTAGCCCGTCATCCTTCTCAATTGTATGAAGCCTTTTTAGAGGGCGTCGTGTTGTTTGCCATACTCTGGGCTTATTCCAGCAAACCAAGACCGGTTATGGCTACGACCGGTATGGCATTGTTTTTTTACGGTTGCTTCAGGTTTTTTGTCGAATTTTTCAGAATGCCGGACGTGCAATTAGGCTATTTGGCCTTGGACTGGGTGACGATGGGACAGATACTGTCAACACCGATGATAATAATCGGCGCTGCGTTATTTTATTTTGCCCATACGACTGCAAGGAAGCAGGAGGCGGAGTAATGCAGGAGCAATTACCGAGAAAAACCGCATGAAGCCGTATCTACAATTACTGGATAATATTATTCAACAAGGCAGCCCAAAAGGCGACAGAACCGGTAGCGGCACGTTGTCCATTTTCGGGCATCAGATGCGGTTTCCGCTGGCGGAAGGCTTTCCGTTGGTTACGACCAAAAAGATACATTTAAAATCAATAATTTATGAATTAATTTGGTTTTTAAAAGGCGACACCAACCTAAGCTTTTTGCATCAGCATAATGTCAACATCTGGAACGAATGGGCGGATCAAAACGGCGAGTTAGGGCCCGTCTACGGCCATCAATGGCGCTCATGGCCGACACCCGACGGTCGGCATATCGACCAGATTCAGCAAGTCATCGAACAACTTAAAAACACACCCAACAGTCGCCGGATTATCGTTTCCGCCTGGAATGTGGCGGATCTGCCCGATGAAAGCATCAGTCCGCAACAGAATGTGGCGCTAGGAAAAATGGCACTGGCTCCCTGTCATGCGTTTTTTCAGTTCTATGTGGCCGATGGCAAGCTGTCTTGTCAGCTCTATCAGCGCAGTTGCGACACGTTTTTGGGTTTGCCGTTCAATATAGCCAGTTATGCATTATTGACGCACATGGTCGCTCAGCAGTGCGATTTGGAAGTGGGCGATTTTGTCTGGACCGGCGGTGACGTGCATCTTTACCTGAATCATCAGCAGCAGGCTAACCTGCAGCTAACTCGCAAGCCTTACGCGCTGCCGGCATTAAAAATAAAACGCAGGCCGGAATCGATATTCGATTACCAATATGAAGATTTTGAAGTCATTGATTATCGGGCACACGAACATATCAAGGCGCCGATTTCTGTTTAGCGATTTAGCGATCAAGACCGAAAACAGCACTCTTCTTTTTTAAGCAAAATGAACCCTCACACATGAATATTCAATACAAAGCGCACCCTTGGCACGGCATTAGTCCGGGCGACCATACGCCGGACATCGTCACGGCCTTTATCGAAATTGTCCCGTCGGATACCGTTAAATATGAAATCGATAAAGAAACCGGGTATCTGAAAATCGATCGTCCGCAAAAGTTTTCCAACACGGTGCCGACGCTTTACGGCTTTATTCCGCAAACCTATTGTGCAGACAGGGTTGCCGAATATGCCGCGTTAAAATCCGGTAAACCGGTTGCTAAAGGCGATGGTGACCCGCTGGATATTTGCGTTTTGAGCGAGCGAAGTGTGACGCATGGCGACATTCTTTTACAGGCGATACCGATCGGCGGTTTTCGTTTGCTGGATGGGGGGGAAGCCGACGACAAGATTATTGCCGTCATGAAAGGTGACGAGTTTTATCGGCAATGGAATGACGTGTCAGACTGCCCCGAGTCTTATATCAACCGCCTGAAACATTATTTCCTGACTTATAAACAGCTGCCGAGCGAAAAAAGTTCCTGCGAAATAACCAATGTTTATGGGCGGGAAGAAGCGCATGAAGTGATCAGGCGAGCCATGGACGATTATCAAAGTTGTTTTATTGCCGAATAACGACTGTATAGGTAGCGTAGCGGTGTGCAGAAACACGAAGAGTTCGAAGATGAAACATAAAACTTCGCGCTCTTCGCCGTGAAAATCCTTTGGTTGGCATTCAGTGTAATTAAAGGTGTTCCCCGGCAATATCCTCGGCCATAAAATCCATTATCTTCTGCTTGTCGTCAAAATTCCCATAAGCCAGCAGCAGTTTTACATAGGCCGCTTCAATCGACATATTCCAGATTATTTTAGCGCCTTGTTCGATTAAGGCTTGGGTGCTTTGGTAGGCATCGGCCGATTTAATCACCGGAGCCAGATAAACGGTGATTCCTTGTTTTTCGCAGCGCTTCATAAATTCAATTAACGAATAGTTTTCGCCCCATTGCGGCGATGCATACGCGGTACCGGAGTGATATAAATCATGTAAAACGGCATCGACATGGTCCAGGTTAAACCGTGCGTAATCCAGTCCGGGATAGGGCTTTATCATTAAGATGCAGTCTGAAAAATCGGCTTTTAACGGGATACGCCGGGGCGGCGTTTGCTGCGCAGGCGGATTCAATAATGAAAACTGTCGGTTTTCAAATTGCAGGTAACTCTTGCCCTGAACGCTGAAAAAATCGCCGCTTAACTGTAAAGAACAGGCCAATCGTGTGCCTTGATGCAGTTGCGTAATTTGTTGGTGGTTTCGATAGGGTACAAAAACACCCGCCCGATTTACCCTTCGGCAAGACTCAGGACAGGTTTGCAGGATAAACTCAACGGCGCAGATAAAGTTTTCCAGTCCGTTGGCCTTTGGATTTTCCAGCGGATAATCGCTGGAAACCAGCAGCATCGGAATCTTGGCGGCATTAAAATAAAAGCTCAACGCGCAAGCGGTATAAGCCAGGGTATCGGTGCCATGGGTAATGATGATGCCGTCATATTGATCGGGCCGGGCGGCTTCTATGGCTGCAATGAGGGTTTTCCAGGCACCGGGCGCAAGGTTCTCGCTTAAGATTTGTAGGGGCTGGATGGTGTCGAAATGGATTTGCCGGTGATTTTCGTCATGTTGTTGAAACTGCCGGATCAATTCGAACGATGTGCTGTCGGATGTATTGATAGTGCCGCCAGTTGCAATAGAGCCGATAGTCCCCCCGGTAAATACAACCAGTATATTTTTCATAGTATGATGCTTGGGTAAAATTTAATTATTCAAAGAATACTGCATTAAAATGAAAATATCACTTATCGTCGCGATGGCGAGCAACCGGGCCATCGGCCTGAATAATCAAATGCCGTGGCATTTATCTGCCGACCTTAAAAAATTTAAAAAAATAACCATGGGCGCACCCATTTTGATGGGCCGAAAAACCTATGAGTCGATAGGCAGGCCGTTGCCGGGGCGCACCAATATCATTATCAGCAGGAATCCGTCATACAGCCAGCCGGGCTGTCTGGTTTTTAACGATATTGACAAGGCGCTGGCAAGTTGCGGTGACAGCGATGAGATTTTTGTTATCGGCGGCTCGGATTTTTACAAGTCTATGCTACCGGTTGCCGATACGCTCTACTTGACGCAAATACATCAGGATTTCCCCGGCGATACATTTTTTCCCGAGATTGATGCGGGGCAATGGGTCGAAGTCGATCGGGAAGATATAGACGACGATCCCGATGTGTCGTTCAGCTACAGTTTTTTGAAGTTGGAAAAAGTTAAAAAGTAGAACGCGGATTCGACAGATAAAACAACGTAGGGCGCGCGCAACGAGCCCTACTATTTTTAAAGGCAGCAGCTTAACTCGCCACAGCCAGATAACTTTTATTGGGTTTTTTGGATTCCGGGCAATCAATGCTGAAACGCTGCACGGGCTCACCCAGTTTTAATGCAGTTAGTTGTCCGCCCCAAAGACAACCGGTATCAATCGCGTAACAGTTGGGTCCTTCGTAATATCCCAAGGCTGACCAGTGGCCGAAGATAATGCGCATGTCTGCGTTTTTACGTTTAGGCGCTTCAAACCAGGGAACAAGACTTTTGGGTTGGGAGCCTAAAGGTCCGCTATTAACAAAATCCAGTCGACCGTTAACATCGCAATAACGCATTCGGGTAAAGCAATTGATGATGAAACGCAGCTTCTCAACACCTTTCAAGTTGGATGACCAGATATTGGGCTTGTTGCCGTACATTTGTTTCAAAAACGCCCGATAATCAGGACTTCTTAAGGCCTGTTCCGCCAGCAAGGCCATTTTTTGGGTCCTTTTAAAATCCCATTGAGGCGGAAGACCGGCATGAACCAGGCAGAAATCCTCGTTAAAATGAAACAGCGGCCGATGTCTCAGCCAATCGATTAACTCATCCCTATCCGGCGCTTCAAGTATCGGCAGCAGCGAGTCTTTTTTATTGGCTATTTTGGGCGCGCAGGATGCGGCCAACAAATGCAAATCATGATTGCCCAGCACCGTGATCGCAGAATCCCCCAGCGATTTGACAAAGCGTAGGGTTTCCAAAGACTTGGGGCCGCGATTGACCAGATCGCCGGCAAACCACAGTTGATCGGACTGTTCATTAAAAGAGATAGTATCGAGGAGTCTTAATAATTCATCAAAACAGCCTTGAATATCACCGATAGCATAAATAGACATTTTTAATGCAGGGTTCTTGGGATGGATAAGGTAAACCGGGGGACGTCTGCGCTAAAATTATCGCCATCATCCGAATGCATAGTGTAGTCGCCCTGCATGGTGCCGACAGGAGTGGCTATCATCGCACCGCTGGTGTAACGAAAAGACTCGCCGGGTTTAAGATAAGGATGTTCGCCGATAACGCCATCGCCTCTGACTTCCTGGATCTTGCCATTGGAATCGGTAATCAGCCAATGACGCTGGAGCAGCTTTGCCGGTATTTCGCCGACGTTGGTGATAGTGATGGTGTAGGCAAAGACATAGCGATCCTCATCGGGAGAAGATTGCGCCTCTATGAAATGAGGCGTGGCTTCAACTATTATTTTGTTTTTTTCGTTCATTATTAGATCATATAGGTTATGTGTTGATTATTTCATCGTAACTTTTCATTAAACGCAAGTAACTATTCAGTATGAAATACAAAGACTGCTTTTTAATCCTGCTGTTGGCTTTATCCCAAGCGACTCAGGCGGAAGACGGCCAAGATTTATTTGCGGCGGCAATGATGGGCAAGCTTGAAAGAACAGAGGCTTTGCTGGCACAAGGGATTGATGTTAACGCTAAAACAGCCGGCGGTCGCACCGCGCTGATGGCCGCGAGTTTCAACGGCAATGTAAAGGTTGTTAAAGCTTTGCTGGCGTACGGGGCCGATGTCAGCATCGCCGATAATTCAGGATCGACCGCATTAATGGATGCGCTGGTTTTCGGCAATGAAGACATCGTAAATTCCCTGATTACAGCCGGAGCCGATGTTAACGCACTGGATAAACAAAATGTGACGGTCATGGCCAGAGCCAAAAAAACCGCCCACGAAAAAGTCATTAAAATTCTGGAAAAAGCCGGGGCAAAAGAAGAGGCGGAAGTGCCGATAGAAGAAGCGGCAGCAGCCAAAGACGGCGCAGCCGGAAAACCGGCAGAAAAGCCGGACGCCAAACCACCCGTCAAAAAATAATTTAACTCAGGACAAAACATTGCACATTCACATCTTAGGTATTTGCGGAACATTCATGGGCGGACTCGCCGTGATTGCACGGCAGCTGGGTCACCAAGTCAGCGGTTCCGATCAAAATGTTTATCCGCCGATGAGCACACAGCTTGAACAGCAAGGCATCGTGTTGATGGAAGGCTATCGGGCGGAAAACCTGGACGGCAAACCCGACTTGGTGATTATCGGCAATGCCTTGTCGCGCGGCAATCCTGAAGTCGAAGCGGTGCTAAACAGGGGGCTGAGATACGTGTCGGGTCCGCAATGGCTGGCGGAGCATGTGTTGCAGGATAAATGGGTGCTGGGCGTTGCCGGAACCCACGGTAAAACCACGACGACCAGCATGTTGAGCTGGATATTGGAGCACCAAGGTTTTAATCCGGGCTTTTTAATCGGCGGCATTCCGCTAAATTTCGGCATTTCGGCGCGGCTGGGCGAGTCCGATTTTTTTGTGATCGAAGCCGATGAATACGATTCCGCGTTTTTCGACAAGCGCTCAAAGTTCGTTCACTATCGCCCCCGCACCGCGATCCTGAATAACCTGGAATACGACCATGCCGATATTTTTCCCGACCTGGATGCGATCAAAAAACAATTCCACCATCTGGTCAGGACGGTACCCGGCGAGGGCCTGATTATCAGTCCCGAATGCGACGCCAATATCAATGACGTACTGGCGATGGGCTGCTGGACGCCGGTAGCCAAGACCTCTATCAATGCCGACGCCCAGTGGAATGCCCAACTGATCAACAGCGACGGCAGCCGGTTTAATGTGCTGATGGACAACCAAGAGCAAGGCCGTGTCGAGTGGTCGCTGACCGGCGAGCATAATGTCTACAACGCGCTGTCTGCGATAGTTGCTGCAAAACACGTCGGCATCCTGCCCAAGGATGCGATAGCTGCGCTGGGGCAGTTTAAAAACGTCAAGCGCCGCATGGAAGTGATCGCCAATATCAACGGCGTGACACTATACGACGACTTCGCCCACCATCCGACCGCGATACAAACAACGCTGGACGGCTTGCGCAAACAGGTGGGGCAGGAGCGCATCATCGCGATAGTCGAGCCGCGCTCGAACACCATGCGGCTGGGCGTACATACCAAAACGCTGGCGGAATCCTTAGGCAATGCCGATATGGCTATCATCTATCAGCCGGAAGCAATGGGCTGGGACCTGGGCGAGCTGAAAAAATACGCCGGTAATATCGAAATCTGTTCATCGCTGGATGACATCATCAATAAGCTAAAATTCGAAGCGCGCTACGGCGGGCATTTCGTGTTGATGAGCAATGGCAGCTTCGGCGGCATTTATCAGCGCTTGCAGGATGAATTGAATTAACTTTTAAACATATAAAAAGATTCACCACGAAGACACGAAGGACACGAAGTTTATATTTTGATTTTCTTCGTGCTCCTCGTGTCTTCGTGGTGAAACATAATTTACCCCAAACAAAAACATGCACATACAACAAGCCCTGCAAGCCCTGCTGAACAAACAAAATCTCAGTTCCGATGAAATGCGCGAGGTGATGCGGCAAATCATGAGCGGCAACGCCACCGACGCGCAAATCGGCGGCTTCTTGATCGCCCTGCGTTGCAAAGGCGAAACCATCGACGAAATCGCCGCCGCCGCCGAAGTGATGCGCGAACTGGCCGCCAAAGTGGCTGTAACAGGCGACCATGTCATCGACACCTGCGGCACCGGCGGCGATGGCGCGAATACCTTTAATATCTCCACCACCTGCGCCTTTGTCGTCGCCGCAGCGGGCGGACAGGTTGCCAAACACGGTAACCGTTCCGTTTCCAGCAGTTGCGGCAGCGCCGACTTGCTGGAAGCCGCCGGGGTAAACCTGGATTTAACGGCCGAGCAAGTCGCGCACTGCGTCAATGAAATCGGCGTCGGCTTCCTATTTGCTCCCAAACATCACGGCGCAATGAAACATACCAGCAATGCCCGTAAAGAAATGGGCGTCAGGACCCTGTTCAATCTGTTGGGCCCGTTATCCAATCCGGCCGGAGCGCCCAATCAGTTGATCGGCGTATTCGCCAAACAGTGGGTAGAGCCGCTGGCGCAGGCGTTAAAAAAACTCGGCAGCAAACATGTGCTGGTGGTTAGCGCCGACGATGGCTTGGATGAAATCAGCATTGCATCGCCTTCAACCATTGCCGAACTTAAAGACGGCGAAGTGACCTGTTACACGATTACGCCGGAACAATTCGGTTTTAAACGTGCCAGCCTGGCAGAATTGGCCGTTGATGGTGCCGCTTCCAGCTTAGTGATGGTAAAATCGGTGCTGGACAATAAAGCCGGAGCGGCCAGGGACATCGTGGCGCTCAATGCAGGGGCGGCAATTTACGCGGCCAATATCACTGATTCCTTAAGCGCCGGTATTGAAAAAGCCCAAGAGCTTATCGCCGGCGGCGCGGCAAAAGCCAAATTCGATGCGTTGATCGCATATTCAAAAACATCATAAAACGACTAGAAACCATGACCGATACCCCAGACATCTTAAAAAAAATCCTCGATAAAAAAGCCGAAGAGGTTGCCAGACGCAGACTGGGCATGACCATCGCCAATCTGGAAGAAATTGCCGGAGGCGTAGAAAGCCCACGCGGATTTTATAACGCCCTGCACAGCAAGGTATTGGCTAAGAAACCGGCCATTATTGCGGAAATCAAAAAAGCCTCGCCGAGCAAAGGCGTAATCAGGGAAGATTTCCAACCGATCGCCATCGGCCAGGATTACGCGATGAATGGCGCGACCTGCCTGTCGGTATTAACCGATAAGGATTTTTTTCAGGGTTCGGAAGTCTACCTGCAAATGGTCAGGGAACGTTGCCCGCTGCCGGTGTTAAGAAAAGACTTCATGATCGACCCGTATCAAATCTATGAAGCCCGCGCCTTGGGCGCCGACTGCATATTGCTGATTGTCGCCGCGCTGGAAGACGGCCAAATGCACGAGCTGTCAGACATCGCAACCAAACTGGGCATGGATGTGTTGGTGGAAGTTCATAATGCGGAAGAACTGCAAAGAGCGTTAACGCTGGATACCAAACTGATCGGGATCAACAACCGCAACCTGCGTACTTTTGAGACGTCCTTGCAGACGACGTTGGATTTAAAAACGCAAGTCCCCGCAGACCGTTTAATCATCACCGAAAGCGGCATTCATACCCATGAAGACGTACAACTGATGCTGGATAATGACATCTATACTTTCCTGGTTGGCGAAGTGTTTATGCGTGCGGAAAGCCCGGGGCAGAAGATGAGGGAGTTGTTTGCTTTGTAGGATATACTGCCGCTCTTAATGTGCGAATGCTTACATAGCTTTCTCTAGGCTTACAACGATTGAATTCCTGTGTAGGAAAATATGGTAAAGCTTACCCGATCAGCTGCTTGTTCAAACCTATGTCCCAACGCATAGTGTTCGGCATGATTGTTTGCTTGATCGTAAGCCTCTCATGGTCTTGCGCCTGCCTAGCCGATGCGAGTGAAATTGTCGGTGCTTGGTATCAAGCACCTGAAGGTTGGATCTATCAGGGACAGGGCGATATTGCGGCTGCCGGACTCAAGCCGGTAGCTAAAGTGGCATTGATTGGCGGCCACTTCTTCCAGCAGGCGGATTTCGACATCAATACGGCCGGTCGCCATGTGCTGGATTTCAAGAACACCAGTACCATCGGGCATTTCCGCCATATCATCCTTGACGCGCTGGGACATCCGGTTGTCGATGTGCAAGGCGGCATCCTGAGTAGCGAGATAAACCCTTTTTTCCTGCGGCATGGCCGCGAGATCGATCTTCCGATCGGTCATTATCGCCTGCTGACCGAACTGGATTCTCCCTTCTTCCTGGCCGACCCGCAGCCCTATCTGGACACGCTGGACACTTACCGGCAAACGATCAAACCGGGGAACGCCCTGACCTTGCTTTGCCTGGGCATGTTTCTGGGCTTGATGATCTATTATGCGGCGCTGGCGACTGCGCGCTGGAGCTTGTCTGCGGCAATGTACTCGATCTTTATTCTCGGCAACCTTCTGTATAACGGCACTGCGCTGCTGGTATTTACAGAGCTGTTCAATATGCACCGGTTTTATCTGGTTAGCATTCCTATCCTGTTTTCCAATTGCGCCTACATCCTGTTTGTGATGTCTTTGCTGGAAATACGGCATAGCACCTATCCTCGCCTATACAATGCCGGTGCAGTGGTGTTGGCCTTGCTGGGCGGGCTGATAGTGCTGGCGGCGATTATGCCGCACTGGTCGTTGGAAATAGATCGTTACGGTGTCTTTTTGTTTCTGACTTATGGTTTGGCGGTCGGCATTGTGCTCTCGCTTGAGGGTAACGTCATTGCGCGGCTTTATCTGTGCGCCATTGGGACGTTTTTTGTGTTGGGAATCACGACGATTTCGGTCAGCAGTCTCAACTCTTACGGCCTGTATATTGAACACATGGGACTTTTCGCGGTGTCGGTAGAGGTCATGCTGCTGGCGCTGGTGCTGTCTTACCAGTTTGCACAGCTTTATCGCGATAAGGAATATGCGCTGGAGTGCATGGAACACAGCGACCGCGTTGCCCGTACCGATACTCTGACCGGCCTGCCTAACCGTGTGGCACTGGATTTGGCGCTGGAAACCTTGCCGCAGCATGGCAGCCTGACGTTTATCGATATGGACGGCCTCAAGTTTTATAACGACCGGTTCGGGCATGAGCGCGGCGACGAATTGCTACGTGCGTTCGCTCGGCACTTGAGCGAGCGTTTGGGCGTTAAAGCGCAAGCGCATCGTCTGGGTGGCGACGAGTTTGCCATTACCTGTGAACATGGCGATGTGACATGGGTCGAGAGTATGTTGACGCAGGCTGTCGAAGATTTGGGTGACAGCGGGTTTCAGTCTGCCGGAGCCAGTTCAGGCTCGGCACATGTCCACGAAACCCCGGATAAAGGAAAACTCCAGCACATGGCTGATTGTCGAATGTATGAAAATAAGCGCAGCAACAAGCGGAGCCGCAATGAAGATCAGGAATCAGTTCTAACATAACCAACGAGGAGAAGAATAATGCAGCGTATTTACGGTTTGGTCTGGCCGATCATATTATCGGTCATGTTGCCGCTTGTGGCGGCGTGGTTTGCCTATCCCGAAACCCATTTGCCGCCCGGCTTCGGCGTATTTCCGCCGCTTTTGGTGGCGGAAGCGCCCGGTTTCAACCTGATAATCTTCGTTGCGCTGGCGCTGGTGGAAGCCGCTTTCGCCCTGTTTCTGCTGTTCCCTCAATGGTTCGGCTTCACCCTACCGACTCCGCCGCCCAAGCCGGCCGCGCGGCGGCGTTTCCGGTATGGTTCTGGTTTGGCGCGACGCTGACGCTGTTTTTCTGGTGGTTGATGTGGACACGGGTCACGCCCTTTGGCGACTTGGTGTATTACGCCTTCACGCCTTTGTGGTGGGGCTTCATCCTGACGTTGGACGGGCTGGCATATCGCCGTAGCGGCGGTTATTCATTACTGGCGACGCGGCCTAAAACCCTGTTCATCAGTGCGGCGGTCTCGATAGTCGGTTGGTTCTATTTCGAGTATTTCGACTATTTTGCGTTGGGCAACTGGTATTACCCTAACACCGCCGACGGTGTGATGCCGCTTAGTCATGCCGCTGTCGTGCTGTTGTTTCTGACGGCCTATACCACGGTCTGGCCTGCCATCTTCGAGTGGTATACCCTGCTTAACACCTTTCCCGGCTTGGTCGGCCGTTATAGCAACGGTCCAAAAATAGCGCTGCCGGGCGGGCTCTTGCTTTGGGTCGGCTTCTTTTTGATCTTCATCCTGGTGTTCTTTCCCTACCCGCTGTTCTGGGTGTTGTGGATCGGGACGCTGGCGATCTTTTCCGGACAACTGCTCAGAAAAGGTATATGGAATCCGTTCACCGCAATGGCGGAAGGCAACTGGGGACCGGCCTTGCTGGTGGCGCTCAGCAGTCTGTGTAACGGATTTTTCTGGGAATTATGGAATTGGGGCAGCAACGCCAATCCGGCATTACCGGCAACCAACCCCAACTATTGGATATACGATATTCCCTACGTCAATGTCATTCACATCTTTTCCGAAATGCCGTTATTGGGGTACATGGGCTACATGCCTTTCGGCATTCTGGTTTGGGTGGTGTTCATCTGGCTCGGAGCATTGTTCGGATTTGACACCGGACTGTTAAAGGACGATCAGGACAAAGGTTGATAATCATTATCCAAAGACGGAAATCAGAATCACATTGGCTAAGTATGGATACAAAATAAAACAAACGATTAAAAGTCTTTTATTCACCACGAAGGACACGAAGAAATAATACTTCATGTCCTTCGTGGTGATAATCTTTTAAGTTTTCTTAAACGTTTTTTTGGCTACCAGCGGCGACTCAACATGAGATGCAGGAATAACGCTTCGTTCCTGACTTCGGCATTGCCGAACAGGGGACTGGTGTAGTTCTCCTTGACCGGAAGCATATACTCTACGCCCCCGGTTAGCCGCCATTGCGTAGTGATCTGTCGCGCAGCGCCCAGCGTGAGGTGGTGTTCGAGGATTCCCGCCAGCAATGGGCTGGAGTTTTGCGACGGGATCGGATTTTTGCCATAGTTGTGCCCGGCGTAGATCGTGGTGAGTTCGTTCCAGTTGTAAGCCAGCCCGGAGGCGAACACCCACTGGTTTTTCCAGTCGCCGGCCGTCACGATTTGATAGGCTGCCGGTGCCAAGGCATTCTCAGGATCGGTGGCGCGCAAAGTGACGGACTTGACCGCGTCGGCCCAGTTGATCCAATTGACTTTAAAAGATAACAGCCAGGCATCGACCGGCTTGAACGCCACCCCCAACGCAACTTCGCGCGGTAGCGCCAGACCCGTCACGCTGGCATTGCGATATTTGACCACACCCAGTCCCATCCCGGAATAATTGGCATCAAGCTCGCCGTCGGTCAGCGGCAATTCAGTCTTTTCCGTGTAAGTCGCCGCCAATGTCAGGGACGGATTGACGCGATACTGCACCCCCAACTTGAATCCCACCTTCAGCGCGAGGCATCGTCGAGCTTATACCCGGCAAACGGGGCTGCGCCGACCGAGGTATCGGGGAAAAACTTCTGCTTTACGCTGGCATAAGTGACCGCCAAACTGGCTCCCACCGACCAGGCATCGTTGATTTTGCAACCTACTCCGGGGATTACTTTGGCGATGCCGAACAGCGAACTCATGTCGTCGCGGTTGCCGAATGCGGTGTTGATGTTTTTAAACACCCCGCCTGCGCCGCCTTGGCTGAACAACCCAACCCCGGCGGTACATGGCACCGAATCGAGCGATACGGCATAACCGCCGCCGCCCAGAAAAGTGTATTCATTGTCGGCGTGCTTTTCGTTACCGAAACTATCCTTGTGCGTAAGGTCAAAGGTGCGCAGCCCCGAGGCAAAGCCGTCGAATGCCTGTCCATGAATCTGCGTCAATCCCGCCGGATTGGTGTTGAGCGCGCTGGTATCCCGCGCCACCGCAATATCGGCCCCTCCCATCAGTGTCGATTCGGTTCCGAAGCCGATCAGGTTGATGCCGTTGGTGGCAAACGCCAGCGGATTGAATAGCGTAAACAGTAACGCCACGCCGGATAAGCGTGTGAATAAGTGCATGATCAGTGTTCTGTAATTATTATTGTTGTTACCAGTGTAGTTTAAAAATTACATTTATTCGACTGAATTCACCCAAACATTGTCAGCAAATAATTACAATATATTAAGGAAGGGTTAATATATCAGCTACCTTAGCGGTTACATGCATTAATTCCATACCTTCAAGCAAAGCTTGAGAGTCCACAAATCTATTCCATCCGAGAACCCCACATAGTGAGGTTTTTTTATGTCTGCAATAAAGAGCAACAACAATGAAAATAACAAGCGCCTGCGAAGAATTCCTCAGCCACTGCCGCGTCGGTAAAAATCTTTCCGAGCATACCTTGCGCGCCTACAACATCGACTTGAACGAGTTTTCCGCCTTCTGCACCCAAACAACCGCCATAGCCGACTGCGACCGGCACATACTGCGCAATTATTTAACTTACCTATTCGACAAAAAGAACCTGAAAGAAACCAGCATCAAGCGGCGCATGGCCTGCCTGAAAGCCATGTTTCATTGGCTGGAAAGCGAAGAGCTGCTGGCGAACAATCCTTTTCACAAATTCAAAGCTCCGATCAAATTGCCGAAGCGGCTACCGCGCAGCTTGGCGGCACACGAGTTACGCTCCCTGTTAACCGCGCCATTGGCGGAGCTGGGCATCAAAACACCCGGCGAAGTGGAAAGCATTACCGGCAACCTGAGCCGTAAACAATTCAACCACATCAACTGCTTGCTAACCGTTGAATTATTATTTTACACCGGCATGCGCATCGGCGAACTGACGCAAATTCTCCTGAGCGATATAGATTTACAGGATTCCATCATTAAAATCACCGGCAAAGGCAACCGGGAGCGCCGGGTCTTTATCAACGATTCCGAGTTAACTCGCTTGATTGAAGTTTATATCCATTTGCGACCGCGATATAACCCCAAAGACAAACACCTGTTTATCACCACCCACGGCAACCCAGCATCTCCGCAGTTTTTGCGCAAACTTATCGCCCGTAGCGCCGAACAGGCCGGCATGGAACGCCACATCACCCCTCATATGCTACGGCACAGCACTGCCACGCATCTGTTGGAGGCGGGGGTAGACATTCGCCATGTACAGAAATTGTTGGGGCATAACAGTATTTCTACTACAGAGATTTATACGCAGGTGAGTGATAACAGTTTGAAGGAGGTGATTTGTAAGGGGCATCCTAGGAGGAAGGTGCTTAAGGAGTGATAACTAGGAATTATTAGATGGCATGGATTGATAACAAGAAAGACGAAATAAGAGCATTGGCAGTAAAAAGATATGATGATACAGAAGATATTTGGTGTCATATGGATACATGGCACACTAT